>Ga0209700_103359_pt1 | contig 30871 bp, 20 predicted proteins | sample SiratroredBW_FD_187528 | JGI IMG/M metagenome (GOLD analysis project Ga0209700, IMG submission 187528) | Root nodule microbial communities of legume samples collected from California, USA - Siratro red BW (SPAdes) (version 2) | ecosystem: Host-associated > Plants > Roots > Nodule | place: USA...
CGAACTTAAATTTGCATTAAGTTTTCGTCTATTGGGGATGATGTTGTTGATGATAATCCCTTTGAAAATGGGCCAGTATACATGGTCTTTGTAGTGTTCTCTGTTGGTATTGCGATTCTTATATCTTCTCCAGGATATATGAGGGGGTAGATGGTTCAAGTCCAACCTTCACTTAAAAAGTCAAGTTAGTCATTCAATTAAATAAGAAAGACATAGCTAGGAAAATATATATGTGGCATTTCACTCAAACCAATTGAAGAATGCAACGACATACAACAATTTACTCTGAAACAAAAATGTTAAACGAAAATGTAAAAAATACCTACCAGCTGAAGTAGGAGTATTACGACTCTAAAAAGACCCTGTTGTGTGGTTGTTGTGGTTTAATGTGTTTCTGAGCAGCTAGTCAACAACTCTCTAGAATGGATTTCTGGAGTGAAAACTAAATGACACAAAAAACACATTTCAACTCAACCTCGACATATTTCCTGGAGAAGACATAAGAACCGCAATGCAAACATAGTAACACTGCTAAGAATATGTATACTGAACCATTCATGAAAGGAACATCATCAACAACAACAGCCACAAAAGACGTAAACTTTACCCAAACTTGAGTTTGTTGATCCATAGAATGAGGTTAATATAAAGGTTTGAAAATTCAACTTTGAAAATTATTTTTGAAATCCGAATTTTGAATATAACGTTGGAGGTTGGGAATTGAAATGACCTGAGCTTTCACAAATTGATAGAGTCTGATTGACATGATGTTTCACAATTTGATGGAGTCTGATGGACATAACGTTTCACTTATTTAATTATTTTTTTCGAAAACTATACCATCAAAAAAATTGCAATGGGTATATTAATTTTAGATGATTTATAACTTGTGATACAGTCGTACATTCAGACAAATTAAGAAAAATATAAGAATAGAATTCCTAACTTGCACGTAAACAACTAATAAAGTAGTGTAATTACCAAATAAAGTTGCACTTTAGAATTCGATTACATGACATGTATAAACCCAAAAAAATTAACATTCAAACAAAATGTAATAATAATATAAGTTTAGATAACAGTACTTAAAGCAAAAATAGAAAAAGTACTTAAGTTAGACAACATCGACCAATTACGCGAAATTCCTAACTCATAACCAAAGTCACTTCTCTATTTTTATGTTTTTTCTTAATTTTCTCAATGGAACATCATCTTCAGAAGATTGCAAATTTGAAGCACATTGTCTTTTTCGTCCAGTAATTCCAATTTCATTGCTGAGAATATCTGTGGCTAAGTCAACAGTCTGTGATCCGACGTCGTGTGCTTCATTCACAAATTTTGGCAATAGATCCTACCAAAACACAAAATTATAAAATTTCAATTTGATGTGGTTAAAATAAGTTTTTGTTTCATTAAACTATACATACCTCTGCTACTCAAACACAGTCAATATTTTTTACATTTTCTTTTGTTGACAACTTTGCAGTCTCAAAAAACACATCCTTTAAACAAAAAATATCATAAGAAAAGAATTTTCAAAACAAAAACATTAAAATGTGAATGAAATAATAAATTAAGAACAAAGTATAAACCTGTGGCTTCATCACTCCTTCAACATATTTGTGTATGATAAACTCATCAGTACAGACTTTTTTTACTCTGAATGATTGTTCAAAATGGAAATTATCCTCATTTCTGCTTTATACTTTAAATAAAACAGTCTTATCGAGCAGATCTTTGAATTCCTTTGACAAATTAACACCACCAGTATTCTGAAATAGTAATCTTTATTGTATTTATGTGATTCGCATAATTATAATGTATATATATATATATATATATATATATATATATATATATATATATATATATATGTATAAATGAAATCAGGGAAAGCTATATGCATAACCTTTTCCAGGGATTCAAGAATTTCTGAGCAAGACTTTTTCACAAGTGTAGCAGCATCCTTATCAAAAAGAACGAAAGTTGTGGAATCTGTTTCATCCATAACTCTAACCTTTAACTTATACCTGGAACATAATTGGATTAATTTTTAATTAATAATTATGTTCAAATGAAATGTATAATATAAAAAAATACAATAATATAAAACAATATGGAAACTGTATAATATTATTAATTAATAATAGGTGAGGTTAAATAAGCTAAATAAACATAAAATGTACCTCGGTTGAACTTTCATGACGTGTTTATTGTATTTTTCACAGAAAAACATCTTTGAATATGGGTATACAGCTTTATTGCATGTGCAAGCTGTATACCACCAGTCATCATCAAAAATATGTTTGATAGTAGCCAGAACAACAAAAATGTTTTCCTGAAAGATTTTGACAAACTTATCAATCTCAAATCTGAAGAATAAACTAATGTCCAAATTTGGGGTAAATACGTCAAACCTGTTTGCAATCTTTTAATCGTTCAATTGTGACTCTAGCCGTGTTTAGGAGGAACTCATCTTCAGGAGTGTGTTTAGAACTTTCACACAACTGACTGAGTCCCTGTGAGGGGGACTCAGAACTTTGACACATCCTACACATATGAAAAATGTGATTACATGAATTTTTCCAATTTTGAGGAATTTGACAAAATAATTAAAGAATTATAAATGATTACCTATTTTTTAGTTTTGTTGCCTCTTCACAGTTAACATTGCAAACTATTTTAGTACAATCAATACAGTTTTGGAGACAAATTTTGTCTAAGAAATAAAAACATATTTTAATTAACGAAAGTTAAAAAAAGTAAAAATGAATAAACTATACTTGTACTGTGAATCACATACCTCGAAAAAGCTTCAGCTTTGCAAATTCAATAGAAATAACAACATTTTGAACCTCTCCAGAACCTAGGAATACGTTTAGGTCATCCACATATTTACCAAATAAAGTGCATTATATTCAAAACCTATCGCCAAAATTAAGTTAAGTTAAACAAAAGACCTAATCAATTGACAAAAACCAACACATAATTAATTTATTTTACCCATCAGCGTCCAAGCAAATAACATTCAGCTTGGTCGTTTTTCCGCTTCTTTGGAGCTCTCTTTCGATTTCCACACTAGTTAAAACTCCTATAACATCTTGAAAATCCAATAAATTATTGTAATATATAAAGTGTAAATGATTTGAGATGATATTGGAAGATAATAGCATGACTTACTAACTAAATAGTCTGTGTCCAAACCATAAGAAGTCAGTAAGGAGAGAGATGTGTAATGCAAACTTCTGGTAGGAACCAGCTTGCTATCAACAGCAATAACCTTTGTTCCAAACTGGAAATTGATTTTGTAAGCATGTTGGGTTGTTCTATAGGAGCCACCATTGGGTGCAACACTAAAATTTTGTATAGAATTTTATAAAGTTGTGAGTGCGGGCTTTTATAAAGTTGTCAGACTATTAATGAGGGGTTTCCTGTAGTAATCATACTTCTGGTATCTCCTTTCCCAAGATACGGCGTTGGTAGGTGAAGAGAGTCACGTGTCAACTGTTTCCGCTTGTACTACATCACAAAGATAAAGTCTGTATTTGAATTTTGAAATCTGAAATTTGAAATTTGAAATTTGAAATTTGAATACGTGGTTGAAAGGTTAATAGGGGTCAAAGACGTCAGATGCCACGATTTGATGGTTTTTTATTGAAATGTCTGTTGCTTAATTTCTTGTTAAATTATACTTAATTTAATGATTCAATAACAAACACTAAAGGACTCGAGAACATTCCCATGTGGACAAATTCCTAAAAATCCTAAAACGTGTTTGAGTTTATTAAAACTATCGCGGAGGTGTTTTCAACTGCTAAGTGAAGTATAGGCGAAGTGTTCAAACTTATTCGAACTCTAGCCGAGCTGTTCATAAGTGCTAATTAAGTCTTGGCCAACGTGCTTTACTTTATTCAAACTGTCACATAGGTGTTTATAAGCATGGTCGACGTGCTCAAATGCATTTGACCTCTAGCCGAGGTTTATATAAGTCCTAATTGAGGCATGGCCGATGTGTTCCAATGCATTCAAACTAACAGTTATGTGTTTATAAGTGCGAAGTGAAGGTTGGCAAAGGTGTTTGATTCTATTCAAACTATCGCCGACATGTTTATAAGTACTAAGTGAGGATTTGCCAACGTGCTTTAGTTTATTCAAACTGTCACAGAGGTGTTTATAAGCATGGTTGACGTGTTCAAATGCATTCGAACTCTAGCCGAGGTGTATATAAGTCCTAATTGAGGCATGGCCGACGTGTTCCAATGTATTCTCATTCTCGCCAACGTGTTTATAAGTCCTAAGTTAAGCTTGGCCAACGTGTTTGAGTGCATTCAGACTCTTGCCGACGTGTTTATACGTGTTAAATTAGGCTTGGTCGATGTGTTAGAATGAATTCACACTATCGCCGACGTGTTTATAAGTGCTAAGTCAATCTTGGCCGGCGTGTTTGAATACGTTCAAACTCTCGTCGACATGTTAATAAGGTTTAAGTTAGGTTTGCCCAATGTCTTTGAGTGTATTCACACTATAGCCGATGTGTTTGAACGTATTCATAGTCTCATGGATGTGTTTAACTGATCAGATATATTGTAGTATGTTGGCATATTAGAAGCAATAATAATAAAGTATGATAAATTAATAGACAAACCATAAAAGGAGTCAAGAAGATTGGAATGTTACAGAAATTATTTATTCATTCAACGATAAACAAATACTAAATAAACCCTAAACCCTAAACTGTTGTCAATCATCAACTATGTTACTCTGTTGAGGCAGCACAATCACATATGTTGAATTTCATGGCAAGCCAAATGTTGAATGGAGAAGATGTTTGGATCTTCCATTTGCCGAAGCTATATTCCGAGCACATTTGGACTGCTCTCTGGCAAGCATCGAACGTGAAGCGAGGAGAAGATATAAGAATCGCAACTGGAAGCCTGCAACTCTTCTGGTTTGCCACTGACGGATTACATAACAAAAATAAAAAGATAGACATAACAGAACCACAAAGGAGTTAAGAAGATTGGAATGTTTCAGAAATTGTTTATTCATTAAACGATAAACAAAAATACTAAATAAACCATAAAACCTACACCGTCTTCAATTCTCAGCTATGTTATTCTATTGAGGCTGCAAAAGCAGATAGGTTAAATTTCATGGGAAACCGAATGTTGAATGGAGAAGATATAAGAAGACCAAACTGTTTGGCTCTTCCATTTGCCGAAGCTATATTCCATAGGGCACATTTCGACAGCCCTATGCGAAGCATCCAACATGAAGAGAGGAGAGTATATAAGAATTGCAATTGGAAGCAAAAAAAAGAACTGACAGGTGTAGTTTTACTTTTCTTTACAGGGATTTCAACTAAATCATCATCGGATTTATATGTGTTTGTACAAACCCTAAACACTACACCTTAAAGCCAGAGTCAACATCGTGGTGGAGAAGATATAAGAATCGTAATGCATAAAAAATAACATTTCAAAGAAGACTCAAACATCCCTAAACCCTAAACATCATGAATAACATCTCCCTTACGCAACAGACGCGCACTTTACCCAAACCGCGAAGTTGTGATAATCCACGGAAGTAGGGTTTTTATAGAGAATTTACACATAGATATAGTCGCGTATTTTAATTTTAAAATTTGAATTTGAATTTGAATTTTGAATACGTGGTTTACAGTTGGCAGATGTCCCATCAAAAATCAAACACTGGTGGAGTTATTTATTAGTACTAAGTGAGCATTTGCCGACGTATTTTAATACATTGAAAATGTTTCCAAAAACATATACAAAAATAATATGAATAACAGAAATAGTAATACGTCAAGTATATGTATTAAAGGTTTCAAAATATTTCTTTGTACACAACATTTTTTGTGTTGTCTAACACATTGCCATCTTCATCCAAAATAAGTATTTTCAATCCTGTCTTTGTTTTGACCCTTGAAACAGCAACATATAGTTGGCCATGTGTGAAAACCGGACGTGGAAGATATAATCCAACTTTGGAAAGGGAGTGACCTTGGCTCTTATTGATTGTCATTGCAAAACATAAACATATTGGGAATTATCTTCTTTGAAATTTAAAGGAGAACCCAGAATCAGATGGAATCAAATTCATTCTTGGAATAAATATCTTCTCACCAATGGTTTTTCCTATTATCACTGTGGAAGAATTAATGTTCTTGGAAAGATGATTAACTTGCAATCTTGTCCCATTACAAAGACCATTTGCTTGGTTAATATTTCTCAAAAGCATGATAGGAACACCAACGTTCAACTTAATCTTATGATTTGGTATTCCAGAACATTTAATATCGTTTAAGAATTCAGACGTGAACCATTCACTTTGGATGCCATTGTCTTCATCAGATTGGCAAGGTGTATCTGAGCTAAGATACCTTTTTTCTTCACCATCTATTAAAGATAGAATAAAATCATTAACTTCCTCTACAACTTCAATTGTTGGACAAAGTATTGCTACATCATCAAAAAGTGTTTGACATATGCTATTTAAGACATTTTGAGGATAGACAAAGTGAACTAATGATAGCAAAGGTGAGTCGCTCTTTTAGATTAGCAGATCTTCTGGTATATGTATAATTTCATCGCCATTTTCATCTAGATTTGTTTCACCATTACCTATTTTCAGAATCCAATCAGCAAATTCTTTGATACTTGTTGCTGTCTGAGCACATGTTGTTGTACTTAACCTCATGTTCTGGTTAAGTTTTAAAACTTTGCAATTTTTCCATAGATCAGAGTAGTTGATTGGTGACTTGACAACATCATATCTGGATCCTTTTTTCACAACAGGCAAGATTTGCCTAAAATCGCCTCCCAAAACAACAACTTTTCCTCCAAATGGTTTTGGACTGTTTTCTTCACTTTGAGATTTCATAATATCTCTCAAAGTTCTGTCAAATGCTTCGAAACATAATCTATTCATCATTGGTGCTTCATCCCATATAATCAATTTTGTTTCGATCAATAACCTTGCACGAAGACTTCCCTGAGGTATGTTACACGTTGATTCCTCATTTATTAATATAGGTATACAAAACCTAGAATGTGTTGTCTTTCCTCCTGGAAGTAGCAAAGAAGCTATCCCACTTGAAGCTACATTTAGAACTATCATTCCCTTAGATCTCAGAGCACATGACAATGTTCTCCACATAAATGTTTTTCCAATACCATCATAGCCATACAAAAAAAAAACCCTCCTTCTTGTAAAAGTACTGCTGACATGATCTCTTTATAGACCTTCACTTGCTCAGTATTAAGAGATTCTAACAATGACGCATGTTGTCTTCCCATATCTTCTTTATCATAGTTTATCTCGTCCACAATAAAAGTGTTCTGAAAGAATGATGAATTGGACATATCAGGCTGTGGAAGTGAAACAAATTCTTTTAAGGATCTACCATTGGACACCATTAACATTTCAATCTCTATACACTAGTAGAAAAAAGATATTTAATCGCGGTTGTATAAGGCTTACAAGCGAGGTTGCGCAACCGCAATGGATGTAACCGCGATAAAAAGTATTGAAGATACCAACACGATTGTACAACCGCGATGGAAAGTATAACATACCACTGCGATTCTTCAAAAACCGCGTTAAAAAATGGCTCATAGTGTGCAAAAATAGCAAAAACTGACACATACCAGCGCAGTTCCCTCTACAACCGCACTGGTATGTGCCAGGTTTTTTTTTTTTTTAAATGGCAGCAGCTTTTTGCTGCTGCCCAATACCAAAACATTGAATATTTGCTCCCTGCAACCTAATGGCATAGGTTTCCTGTACTTCCTCATCCTCATTTTCTCTTCCTTTTTATCTTCAAAATGAAGCTGCAGTTAACCAAATGCAACCTATGGAAACCTGATATATAACACGACCAGATAGAAGTTACAAACATATCTTCCCCATACGCTAGCAATTTCATAAACCAAAATCAATTCAAAACGAAACAACAAATGATGACAGTAAATATACCTAGTTGGGTTTATCACTTTATCCCCTAAACGCTATGAATTTCATAAATCAAAAATAGGTACAAAATGAAACTGAAAATCACGACACCATATATCTTCTTTCGGAAGACAATCCAGTTCTCGATGTTCAGTTGGGCACCGTTCTATCTGTTTCCAATTTCATTAACTTATACACAAACTTTAGTGCCAAAATTAAAGTACAACCGCTTTCACCGCTTGATTGGTTACAATAAATTACCCTCTCTTCCAGGTTTGTCAGAAGTAATTGAAGTTGAAACTACTATCTTTATCCTACTTTGTATCTAAAAACTATAACAACTACTACCAATTAATCATTCTAATCAAGAATTACATCCTCGTGTGTCAGATCCATTAAGTAGAAAAACCTAACAGGTAGACAATAAAAGCAACAGAATAATTAGTAACCAGGGAACAAAAATGTGTCTGACTTGGTACCACGCGAACTATGAAACAATCAAGGTATCCAATACTTGCTGCAGAAAACGTTGAAAGTTAACCAAGTACGAAGTTTGTGTAAAACAATATTAACAATAAATGCGTGACTATGAGATTGGTTCATGCTTAGCAATATTAACAATGGGTTTGTGTAAAAAAATACTAAGAACAAGGAGTAAGAAGTTTGGAGTAGAAGAATGAGACAGAAAGAAAGAGAGACCTGAGTGGTGGTGGTGGTGGCGGGCGCGAAAGCAGACCTTCTTAGTGGTGGTGTGGTGGCGGCCGCGGAAGCAAAACCTTCTTAAGAGACCCAAGCAAGACCACGAGGAAGAATGAAATAGTGATACCGAGAAAGGAAGAATGAAATGGTGAGACTGAGAGAGGAAGAATGAAATGGCAAGACCGAGAGAGGAAGTATGACACTGCTTGAGAGAAAGAGAGAAAGATGAAAGCGAGAAGGAAATTAATACGCAAAAAGCCCTAAAAGCAGGGGATACGAGCGCGGTTGTTAGTGGGAACCGCGCTCGTATCCCACATACAAGGGCGGTTGTTTAAACAACCGCCTTTGTATCTCCTTGCAAAATAATTTTTAAATGATTTTTTAGATACCAGCGCGGTTGTTTAAACAACTGCGCTGGTATCTCCTTGTAATTTTTCAATTTTAAATATTTGTGTCTTACCATCGCGGTTCTCGCTCCAACCGTGGTGGTATGGTTGCACTTAATTTCAAAAATGTCACCGCGTTGTTTTTAATTGCGGTTCTTTTTTAACCGCTATGATATCCTGCCGTGGAATGTGTTTTTTCCACTAGTGATAAGACAAAGTTTGTGTAGTTGAGGATCCGCAATTTGAAGCCCTACACAAAAAAAAATCATATAAAGACTAACTAATATTATTATATTCGTAAAACTACTAAATATAGTACCTGACAAGTTATTTTGTTTACTTTTATGGTGTATGATTCCATCTGAAAGTAACTTCCACGTAGCATTCCAGATGACATTAGGTTTGGACATTGTATTCATCACCAATAATGAAACAAATAACCTTCTAAGTTGATTTCCAGAAGCTAATTCGCTAGCTTCTTTGATTGCATCAATGAACTCTTTATCATCTACCAATAGCCCCAAAGCATAGCAAGCCTGTCTCATAAATTTGTCCATTTACTATTTTTATGCTATCATAATCAGTACAACCCTTCTGAATTGCCAATAATATGCGCATGTAATACAATTCCCCAGATCCAAGAGGAACATATGTCACTCTACCAATCATGTAGCCCTGCTTCCTTGGTCTCCATACTCTTTGTTGAGGCATCCAGACAAACACGTTTGGAAATTCATAATATGTCAAATTTTTACCCTCCACATAAATTTTGTTGGCCTCAAACCAAGCTAAAAACATTGTTTTGGCAGTTTGAACTTTTTGTAAGACTACATCAACTTGCTCATCGTCTTGAAACAAAATTGATTGTTGACGCAGTAGGTGGAATGTTAATCTTTGCACAGGAGGCCATCGATGGTGGATGTCGAAACCAAATATTCGCCAAACTGCCTCACATGGCGAGAAGTATCTGCAATCATAGTAGTTTTTGATTTCGTCCACAATAGGTGTGTCACTGCTTTCTGTAGAATTGCTAGAAATTTGAATTGTAGCTCTATCTGGACCTTTGTTAACATATTTAAACAAATACTTGATCGAATTTGACTTGTTGCAGTACTCTGTATTAACATGTGCTTGATACCTTATCAAAAGGACTGGACTATAAGGCACAACACTTCTATTGTCTAATTTAATTCCATTTTTCTCCACAACTACACCATGATCACGTCGTCTATAAGACGAATATCCATCTTCATCAATGGTAGTCGAAGATGTGAATTTCTTAGGAAAAAATTTTGAACATCTACCTTCTTTCATGCAAGGTGACTTGAATCTAGTTGCTCCACATGGACCGTGAATCATATAACCTAAAACAGCTTTGGAAATTTTGGTATATATATCTGCATGTGGTAATTCAGTAGAGATAACTCTATCAATATCCCTAGAAGTTTGTAACTTATTTTCGCCATTCAACCACAATAATATATGAGGTAGACCTCTCTTTTGGAATTCCACAGTATACATTCCTAATATACAAAGATAGACCAGTAACGAATATTACTATAAATTATTTTAATAAATCAAAATAAAATAATTACAAAAATAAATACCTGCGCTAGTATTTCCAAAAAAGTTATTCTTCTTGAAATCAGTCATCATCTGATCGAGCTTCATTTTGAACACTCTACAAACAATATTAGGTCTATCTGAAGCACTTAAACCTTTTGGTAGAAGGAAATCCCGGATTTCACTCTAATTAACATTACATGTTATAGTTATAAACAAATCAGGATATCCAAATTTCTTGCAAATAGCCATAACATCTTGACAGTTGTTGAACATGTGCCTCATACCACCAGTAAATGAAGCAGGTAGAACTACACGTCTACCAATCAAGGAAGGATCAATCTCTCCTCTGTTAACTGCTTCTTGCAAACCACAAAGCAATTCAGATCGTATTAATTTCCGATTTGCTCTTATGAATGACAAACGTTGTGACTCAATCATTGTGTAACAATCAACCACATTGCTGCAATAACCTACGTGCGTTGATGATGTTACCAAACTCAAGATCTCTTTGTTGGATTCTAAATGCAATGAGTTCCCTTAAAGAAACACGCATTCTCTTTCGAATTTGACCATGATTGTGACACTCTCTTATCGGAATGTTCTTTTGGTATCCATCTTCTCCGTATGGAAATATCAGAGGATATTGGAATGGAATAAAAGAAGTGTGTGTTTCATGTAGTCTTGTCAATTCTCCTAACCACTTTTTGACAATTATGTCTCTTCCTGGCTCCATATTACTCAAATCACCAACTACTAAAGTTGCTATCTCATCAACTGAAGGTGTGTTGTACACTCTAGGATCTTTCCATCTATTTTTAAACAATCTCAACGTAAAGTCAGATTTTGGAAAATCATGTGACAAATCTCTAACCCTTCTGAATGACTTTGCAAGCGAGTTGTGTTCATCAATCATATTTATTAGATCAGCAATCAATGATTTGTCAAAAATTGATTATTCTATATTCGACCTAAATTTAAAAAATAAAAAAATGTTAAAAGTAAGATCTAAATCATTTTAACAGGAAAACAATAAAATTATGTACCCAAAATGATGAATTCTATTAGTTGTCTCATTTTCTGTATCATGGATGTACAGTTGTGCAAACTTAGGACTTGATCCATTTTCTGGCAACAAACTTCCTATGCGGTGATAATTTTGTCCATTAAAAATAAATTGAGGAGGTCCAGATCCATTATTCATTGAAGAGTCTATTTTACCTCTAATAGAAGTAAAAGCAAACATGCTGTTGTAACTTCTAATGTTTTGTAAGAAGTTTCTGCTTCTATGATCTTCACCACTAAGTAAATTTGTAAGCAATTGTGGAGGTTTTTGTAATAATGGAAGTTGTACCTTTCCCCTTCCGCAACATATAGAGAATTCTACTTGATTGCCTCTTTTTGATTTATCAACTCTCTCTTCATACCACAACTCAGCATGACAGTATTGGCATTCCATGCAAGGTTGACCAATATCAACAATTTCTAAATTTAATGAATAGTAATAATAACAAATGTGTTTGTAATATATTGATAAAGAAATAGTGTACAATAATTAAGACCAAATGTAAATGTCAAAAGGAATAAAGTCCTAACCTTGAGATTCAACTTGGCAAGAAAGGTTATTGTTAAAATCAATATGAATTGGTAAGGCTTGGTCATAATCTTATATCATCGAAGAATAATTCATATTAGAAGCCGAATAAGAGAGATGTACAACTTCAGAACATTGAGATGACTCCGTTGTTTTTGATTTTGTGGGGGACAAAATATAACTTGAACTTGACAAAGAAAAGTTTATACGTTAATATTAATTAAGTGTTTATGATGAAAAAAATAATACCAGTTATAAAAATAATTATATATATATGAAACTCACCTTCGTTTTGTTTTTTATTAATTGTGTTTTCATGTTCCGTTCGATTAACAACAACCACGATATTGAGAATGTCAGATTTTTCAGAGCAATTCATTTGTGTACATTCTACAAATGATTGAATAAGAGTTGTACCTAAGCAATAAATATTGCATATATGAAATTTGTTAGCTAATAATGGACTACGGTAAAAAATGGTGTATGGTAAAGAAATTCATAACTGACTCCAATATATATGATATTATAAATTATCATCATATTGTTGCTTTCGAAATCCTTTCCCAACGTCTAATGTGTTGGTTTTCAATGAATATTTAATATTGTTCTCCTTGCCAACACAAAATGATGATTTCTGTTGATAACATGAGAACGATTTTTGTGTTGATTCAACAGTCAACACACCATAATTACCTGCGAAAAAATATCGTTTAACATAAGAAATGACAGATAAGTATGTATGTATATATATTCTATTCTATTTTGATTAATTTTGACAATTTTGATTAATTTCGACCATACTCTGCGAAACAGGGGTGACAGTACTTTTGTCGATAACGCTTCTTTCCGAATTTTGATTATGTTCTGGAAGAAGTAATTTAAGTTCAAGGTTGGTGTTAGTCTAATTTTCAGAACAAATAATTGTATTTAAAAGCAAAGTGATGACTGGCCACAAATGACTTCACAAAATGGCGTCTTGTTTGGAATACTATTCTGTTTGTTTTGAGAGACAATAAACTTTCATTTTCTTCTTGCATTTGCACAATCCTTATCAAAGTTATCTGAAATAAGATTTCCAATCAGGTTAAGTAATTTTAAAAAGAAATATTGATTATCTAAAGCCTAAACTTCCATAAACGATAGTTATATACGATGCATGTTACCCTCATTTGGTTTGAGAACTTCCCTTTGATGTGCATTACTTTGGTCGACCTCATTGTCACCTGAAGTAAAGAACTCGATACAATGACAATCAATATATCGATAGATGAAACACTTTTAGAAGAAAATACAAAAATGATGGAAGTACAAAGAGATAACTTTCTACATGCTCCCTTCTTAGTTTTATTGGAAAACTTCTCAGCGATGATCAATTTCCTTCTTGGTCTTGCAATTTTGTAATCATTTGAATCCATATCCATATGAATAACAATTCCAAATTCTCATTGAGCTGGTTTTGATGTGACAGATGAAGATGATAGAATACAATGAAGATGCAAAAGTGTTAACAAAAAAAAAGTTATCCTAAATATAAAAGGTAAAAAATCAATAATGTAAAAAAGAGAAGCTGTACATAAAGATTAGTTATTAAAAAACAAAAAAAATTGCGTTTTTGGTGAATATCCGCTTCTGACAAAGACATCGACCAGAAAACTTTTAATGCAAAATAAAGTAAAAAGGAATAGTTGTCGCTGGAAATAAAATTTTCAGACCCAATACAGTTGTCTCTTTCACGCAAAAGAAAATCCACGTACCATATAACATAGTATTTGGAGTCCCCAAATCTCTTAAGTTATTTCAAAAAGAATCATACAATCAACTTTTTTATATAAGTTTTGACTTGGCGTATGTTAATTCGTTGCAGAAGATGCAACTGTGCCTCGTTCCTGCAATGCAATGTTGAGAAAAAGTCTAACAATTGCCTTTTCGGTGAATATCAGGTTGACTACAAAAAGTATTGACAAAAAAAATCTTTAATGCATACTTAGGTAAAAATTGGATACCTGTGTTTGGAAATAAAATTTCCAGAGGCACCAGAGTTCTCTTTTGACGAAAAAATAATGCTACGTACAACCTTTGTCTTGGGGTATGCAATTTGCTTCTAAAAGTTTAACATTGTGGCACATTCCTCTAGTCTACTATGGAGAGAAAGCTACATTAGTTGTTCTTGGATTTAACAGGATAAACGATAGTTACCCAAGTTGTTTGTATGCATTAAAAATCAATAAAAAATTATTAGGTGCCCAATATTTATAATTTTTTTAAATTTTGTTTATAATTTTTTATTGCGCGTAAATTAATATTTTTTTAATATTAATTTCGTACATTATATCAAAAATTGTCTATGCATTTTTTTTAGGAAAGATTTAAAAAAAACTTGATACTGATATTAAGGATTAAGTGAACATTCATCAAGGTAGTTGGATGCATGGGAGAATTGACCTATGTCTTAGGATGAATTGATAATTTGGCCAAGGTGTTCTGAAAGCTTACATTAAGGTTGATCAAGGTACTTGGATGAACAATACACATGGCCGACTTTTTCGAATGCATTGATAATTTTGCCGAGGTGTTTTTAATGGTTAAACGAACGTTGGCTAAGGTGTTTGAATGAAAAGGTGTTTAGTAGGGCTAAAAAAAGCATAGCCGAGGTGTTTAAATACATTGAAATTCTGTCCGAAGTGTCTAAAAGGCCTCGGTGAAGGTTGGAGAACGTGTTGGAATGCATTAAAAGTCTCATTGAGGTTTTCAGAAGCGCTAAGTAAAGGATGGCCGACGTGTTTGAATGCATTCAAACTCTGCCCGAGGTATTTATAAGTCCTCATTGAACCTTCCCCGACGTCATAAACTGCCTTGAAACTCTGGCTAAGTTGTTTACGACCGTAAGTAACGGTTGGCCAAGGTAATTAATGCATTGAAATTCCAGTTGATGTCTTTATAAGTGATAAGTAAAGGATGGCCTACGTGTTTCATTGCACTCAAACTCTGCCCGAGGTAGTTATAAGTGCTCTTCAAGTTTGGTGAAGCTTTTGGGAAGCATTCAAAATCTGGCCGAGGTGTTTATACAGCTAAGTGTAGCTTGGCCGACGTGTTTAAATGCATACAAACTATGGTCTAGGGTTTCTAAGTGCTAAGTGAAGCTTCGCCGACGTCTTTGAATGCATTCAAACTTTCGTCAAATGATATATGAGTGCTAATTAAGGTTGGTAAAAATGTTTAGTGTTTACACTTTACTGTTTAAAAGTGCTAAGTGAGACTTATAAACTTCTTAGTGCATTAATGAGGGGTTTTATCAATTTGACAAAGCATTAATGAGGGGTTTTGGTTAACAATTATAATTTTGACCTCTCCTCTCCCGAGAAACGGCTTCGGTTGATGCAGAAAATTCTCTGGAATGCTGAAATGACAGGACGTACTTGACTAATGTGGTCGGCTTTAATTCGTTCACAAAGTGCTGACGGGGCCCTATGATTCCAAATTTTAGACTAAAAACATTGCGTTTTTAGTTTAACTTTCTGAGTAGACTTTTGAGTTTTAGAATAGGTTACGAAAGTTTGAAACATTCAGTCTCAAGATTCAAAGAAAGAATACTCGCAATAATCTACAATCTTCCTGACGCTCTAGCCTCCAGTTTTGTCTGAATTATTTAATTTGGTAAGTTCTTGCTTCATGTCTTCTTTTTGTGATTCTGTTTCTAGTGAGAGTTCTGATGGTAGAACGAAGGTTGCTATTGAGGTGCAACCAATAGGATATTATTCTGCTTCAGACATTGAGTTAGGGAAGGAAAAGGGTAAGGTCATTGCGAAACCCTTAAAGAATAAGGCCATTGTCAAACCCAGAAAGCGTAAGGCTATGAATCAGTCGGGGGATGAGAGACCAAGGAAGAAACCTAAGAAAAGAGTGAAATACCCTCCTCCTTCAGACGATAAATACAAATGGGTAAGCGGGGGTGTTGAGCGGTTTGCCTCTATCTTTACAAATGAGTATCTTCGGCAGGTTGTGAGCATCTACAATGTTTGCTCATCGGAATTCATGCCTTTCATAGAACTGAGTGGTTGTAACCCATTCGAGAGGGTTTACATGTCGCCATCTGTCAACGTCGATGACTATACTTATGTATATGACTACATGGCCAGAGACTTTGCCATTCAGTTTCCTCTGTCGTCTTTTGAATGCCATATATTGAACGAAATACAAACAACCCCTAGCCAACTTCATCCAAACACTTGGGCGCTTTTGAAGGTGTTCCAGATACTTTGTAAGTATTTGAGTATACAGCCCACTGTAAATAAGTTTATGTTCTTTTACCAAATGAAATACGGGATGTCGATTGGCTGGATTTCTTTAGCACTTGCAAATACGCATCTCAAATTGTTTACCTTGTACAAAGATTCATTCAAGGAATTCAAAAATACATTCTTTAAAGTAAAACCTACAAAGAATGATCCCTTGAAGCGTATACTGTTTGATGAGAACAATGCGCCAAGGTTTCCTCTTTACTGGCTCATCCCAAACAAATTCAAATCTAGGCAGGAATATCATTTTACGACCGACGAAAAGGTGGACATACAATGTCTAATTGATTTTAGAAATTCATACGGGTCCCCGTTACCGATAAAAGAGTTGATGGATTCGGTTGACGCCAAGGACCCTGTAGAGTACTTGAATGGTGAGCTGCGTGTGGTCATGTGACTAATGTCATGTTTGTCATAGTCTAACAGATAAATTTATTTTTACAGAACTAATGGGACGATGGAATCGCAAGGCCGTGCTAGCTAAAGTTGCCACTGTGGTGGCGGATCAAGGACCAGCAGAAAGTGGTAAAAAGAGGAAGATGGTGGTGTACTTGGATGATGAGGAGGACTCTCGAAAACAGCTGGAGCAGTCGGTCTTAAAGATGCGCAAATCATGCCCAACCGACGACTCCAATATGCAGCACATGAATCCTCAACCAATAGGGGCTTCAGAGCATGACGAAGTTTCACCAAAAATGGTCGAACCGTCGGTTTCGAAGAGGGCAAACTCAACCCTAGAAGAGGAGTTTCAAATTGAGTAGATCAATCCTCGGCCAGTGGTACCTTCTAAAATCCAACTCGACAATGAACCTCAACAATCTGCAGCTGATCCATCTTGCTCTGCGACTCTAAACAACTCTGTGCATACCATTGCACCTTCTCACCAATCTTCGGTCAGCACCAGGCCTCCAGTTGAGGTTTCAAAGTTGCCTAATCTGCCAAGCCTATTCTACTTTGGTCCAAGATCTCTCTACATGGTAGACCACGTTGGCATCTGCAAATTGGAGGACAACTCACTTTGGGAACTTAACATGGATCCAGAGTTGGTGAGGTCGCGATTAGGGAGTTCGGAATTTCCATCAACTTATGATAAAGAGTTGCTAGATTCTGTGGGAAATCAGGGCATGTTGACTTCTCTTTTTGCCATGTTGGGGCGTGCAATGGCAGTGACAGCGAGACTCATGGATTTTACTGTCGAAATAAACTTCCTAAGTACATTGAAGAATGAAATTGAAGCACTACGGCGGGAGAAAAAGGAACTCTCAAATACACTAAATATGAAATTGGTGGAAATAAGGAATTTGCAATCTGCTATTGAGAGGGAGATAACGATGGTGGAGGAAGCTTGAGAAAAATTGAATGATGTACATGATTTTTATAGGGCTGAACATGAAAAATTTGAGCAGCAAGCATCTGCGCAGCTGAAGACCGTCGAGGATAAGTTGAAAGAGGTTGAGGCTGACTTGGAAGAGACGAAAAAAAGAGCCCAAACTTATGAGGAAATGTTACATGCTGAGAAGAAAGAAGCTGACGCTTTCAAGGAAGAAGCCAAAACCTACAAGGAAAAGGCTGAAGCTGCGAGGGAAGAGGTCAGGGCTGCAAAGGAAGGAGCTAATGCTGCTGAGCTAAGAGCTAAAAGTGCAGAGGATCATGTCACTAAGATCCAAGAAGCTTCGGACAAAAAGGAAGCAGAGCTAAAGTCTAAAATTGGCGACTTAGTTAACATCGGCATCGAGGCGTTCAAAGATGGATTTCAGAGGGCACTTCGTCAATTTGCACTTCATCACCCTACTGTTGATTCCTTAATTTTTGACATGGATAAAGATGTGGTATACGGAAAGATCGTGGAGGATGATGTTTGAAGTTTTATTTGCAATTTGATACTTGAATGTTCTGCTTTGAGTTTGGAATTTTGAACTTTGTTAATTGTCGTTTTGTTATTTGGAACTTTGTTAATTCCGTTCGATATCAATTTATGTTATCTAACTAATGTCATGAGATGTTTATTGCATGATCCTTAATCTATCTATACCCTTTAATAATCTGTGCTAATTTGGTTGTTTTGAGAATATAACAATCTCTATAGCGCTTTAATAAGTGAAGCTTGGCCGACGTCCTTATATTATTTAAACTCTAGTTGATGTTTTTATAAGTCATAAGTGAAGCTTTGAAGATGTCCTTTAATACATTCAAACTCTGGCTGAGTTATTTATTAGTGCTAAGTGAGGATTGGTCGACGTGTATTAAGGCATTAAAACTATCTGACGTGTATAATTTTTTATCAGTTGTGAGTGAAGCTTGGCCGACGTGTTGGAAAGAATTCAAAATCTCTCCGAGGTGTTTATTAGTGCTAAATGGGGATTGCCCGACGTGTTTGAATGAATTCAAACTCTAGCTGAGGTTTTTTTAAATGCTAAGTGAAGCTTTACAGACGTGTTAGATTGTTTTCAAACTATGGTCGACGTCTTCGAATGCTTTGAAACTGTCTCCGAGCTTTGTATAAGTTGTTAGTGAGGATTGGTGTACGTGTTTTAAGGCATTCAAACTATCGCGCAGGTGTTTATAAGTGATAAGTCAAGGTTTGCAAATGTATTTGATTGCATTCAAAGTGAACTATTTATTAGTGCTAAGTGAGCATTGGCTAACGTGTTTTCATGCATTCAAACTCTCGTAGAGGTATTTATTAGAGGTAATAGAGGATTGCCTGACGTCTTTTAATTTATTCAAACTGTCGCGGCGATGTTTATAACTATAAGGGAAGCATGACCGACGTATACCACTGGATTAAAAACTATTACGTCGGTGTTTATAAGTGCTAACTGAATGTTGGCAAAGGTGTTTCAATATCTCCATTGGATTTAGTGATAACAGTTATTCAGATAATCTGTTAATGTCGTATTTCGCCATTACAAATAGTATTTATAGGACATTGCTTCTGAACTTGGAAATAAAAATTTGACACAAACAATTTAGGCAGACACGTATGTTTGGTTTGTTAAACAATGACTTATCACAATGGCAGTGACATTCACTTCTTGAAATGGAGAACTGGTATTTTCTTTTACTAATGGAAATATCAAATACACTGTTCCTTGAGCTTCACAAGAGTGGTAGATGGAGAGTGAATTGGAAAATAAATGAAAATTTTCCTCAAACAATTTAGGCACCCAAGTCTATTTGGTTTGTTACACAATAAGTTCTTGAAATGCGCATCTGGTAATTTCTCTTAGTGTCGGTAATATGAAATCTACTGTTGCTTGAGCTTCGTAACAGTGGTAGATGGAGAGTGAATTGGAAAAAAAATTGGTGCTGAGGTTTGGATAGTTGATAAATGGAAGAAATTTACAGAAATTTGCAGAACTTAAAACAGGAATGGCTAAGAGGAATACCACAAAGACCGTAAAATCCTGCAATCCGTAAGAAGAACAACACAAAGAAGGGAAAATCAAAGGAAACTTTGGTGGAGAAGATATAAGAATCGCAAGGCCAAAATAGTACAACTCCCCAAAAGCAACATCATGAAAAAAGACTTTACCAAAACCATGGCGTTTGCTATTACACAGAATGACAGTTTTATAGACATTTTTGACAAAGACACAATGTTGCTTTTTTAAATTTGAAATTTGAATACGTGGTTTACAAATTACCACCTGTCACAGACGTAAGCTTCCACGATTTCATAGTTTGGGATTGACACGTCTGTTGCTGAATTTGAACGTAAATTATGGCAGAGAGTCATGTGGGCCCTGTTTCCGCTTGTACTACCTCACAAATATAAAGTCTGTATTTGAATTTTCAAATCTGAAATTTGAATACGTGTTTGAAATTTAACAGGGGTCACATACGTCGGATGCCACGATTTGATGGTTTGTGATTGAAACGTCTGTTGCTAAGATTCTTTGTAAATTATGCTTAATTTAATCATACAATAACAAACATTACAGAACTCGAGAACATTTCCATGTGGACAAATTCCTAAAAATCCTAAACGTTTTTCAGTTTATTCAAACTTTCGCGAATGTGTTTACAACTGCTAAGTGAAGGATAGCCGACGTTTTCAAATGCATTCAAACTCTAGCCGAGTTGTTCATAAGGGCAAAGTGAGGAATGACCGACGTGTTTGAGTGCATTCACACTCTCGCCGATGTGTTTATAAGTGCTAAGTGAATGTTGGCCGACGTGTTTGAACGCATTCAAACTTTCACCGATGTGTTTATAAGTGTTAATTGAATCTTAGCCGACGTGTTCAATGCTTTCAAACTATCGATGAGGTGTTTATAAGTGCTAACTGATGGTTGGCAAAGCTGTTTGATTGTATTAAAACTCTAGGGATTAGTGTTACGTGAGGATAGGGCGACGTGTTTTAGTTTATACAAACAGTGATGGAGTTGTTTATAACTGCTGAGTGAAGCACAGCCGATGTGTTTATAAGAGCTAAATGACGCTTGGCCGACGTCTTTATAAGTTGTCATTTCTGTTTGAATGCATTACAACTATCACCGACGTCTTTATAAGTTGTAACTGGTGTTTGAATGCATTCAAAGTTTAGCCGAGGTATTTATAAGTACTAAGTGAGACTTGGCCGACGTGTTACAATGCATTCAAACTCTCGCCGACGTGTTTATAAGTGCTACGTCAAACTTGGTCAACGTGTTTGAGTGCATTCACACTCTTACCGGCGTGTTTATAAGTGCTAAGTGAATATTGGTCGACGTGTCTGAATGAATTGACAATCTCACCGATGTGTTTATAAGTGCTACGTCACTCTTGGTCGACGAGTTTGAATGCATTACAACTGTCGCCGACTTGTTTATAATTCGTAACTGGTTTTTGAATGCATTCGAAGTCTAGCTGAGGTGTTTATAAGTCCTAGATGAGGATTGGCTGACGTGTTACCATGCATTCAAACTCTCACCGAGGTGTTTATAAATGTTAAGTTAGGCTTGGGCGACGTATTCAAATTAATTGACACTGTCGTCAACGTGTTTATAAATGCTACGTCAAGCTTGGCTGACGTGTTTTAATGCATTACAACTCTTGTCGACGTGTTTATAAGTGCTAAGTCAATCTTGGCCGACGTGTTTGAATGCATTACAACTCTCGCCGACGTGTTTATAAGTGCTACGTCAATCTTGGGTGACGTGTTTGAATGCATTACAACTCTCGCCGACGTGTTTATAAGTGGTAACTTGTGTTTGAATACATTCGAAGTCTAGTTGAGGTGTTTATAAGTCCTAAGTGAGGCTTGACCCACGTGTTCCCATGCATTCAAATTGTCGCCAACGTGTTTATAAGTGCTACGTTAATCTTGGCCGACGTGTTTGAATGCATTACAACTCTCGCCGACGTATTTTCCCTGTACAAAAATTCTTTCAATGCATTAAAGGATGCTTTCTTTAAAGTAAAAGCTAGAAAAACTGATCTGTCAAGGCGTATACTGTTCCATGAGAACTATGCCCCAAGGTTTCCTCTTTATTGGCTCATACCCACGAAGTTCAAATCTCGGGCGGCCCATCAACTAATGGCACAGGAAAAGGTCAACATAAAATTTCTAATTGATTTCAGGATTTCATACAGCAAACCCTTACCCACCAAAGACTTGATGGATTCAGTTGATGCGAAGGAACCTGATCAATACTTGAAAGGCGAGTAACAGTCAGGTGCTGTAAGTTCTGTAATGTTTGTCATAATTTAACCGATAAGTTTGTTTTACAGAATTGATAGGTTATTGGAATCCCAACGTCCTCCGTGTTGCACCTCCCTCTAAGAATAACAGGAAAATGATATTAGGAAGATGGTGACTTTAGATTATGATGAGGACTGATCAAAACTGCTAGAGGACTCATCCTCAAATAGTGACAACGCATGCCCACCACAAGACTCCACTATGCAGCAGAACAATACTCAACTTATAGTGGCTTATGTTGATGAGGAGGACTCATCAAAACTGCTGGAGGAGTCGTCCTCCGAGAGGGCAAACTCATGCCCACCAGACCACTCAACTATGGTACAGAACAATGATCAAATCATAACAGCTTCAGAGCATCAGGAAGACTCACAAAATTGTTGGAGGAGTCGTCTTCAAATATGGGGAACTCAGGACCAGTAGAGGAGATTCAAATTAAGCACAACAATTCTTCCTAGTGATAGCTTCTAAAATGCAAACCGAGACTCAACCTCAAGTATCTACAATTGCTCTATCTTCCTCGGCCACTCCAAACAACTCTACGCTGAACATCGCCCCTTCTCACCCATTTTCGAACAGTTTCAGGCCTCCAGTTGAGGATCCAAAGTTGCCTAATCTGCCAGGACTATTCTACTTTGGCCTGGGACCTCTCTGCCGAGTATACCACGTAGCGATCTGCAAAGTCAAGGACAATTCACTCTGGCAAATTAACATGGACACAGAGTTGGTGAGGTCAACATTGGCTAGTTTGTATTTTCCATCTAATTTTGATAAAGAGATGCTAGATTCTGTGGGAAATCGTGGGATGTTAAATTCTCTTTTTGCCATGTTCGGTCGTGCAATGGCATTGTCGGTGAGACTCATGGATTCGAACAACGAAATACGCTCGTTGGAGAATGAAGTTGAAGTACTACGACAGGAGAAGCAACATCTTTCAAATACACTGGATATGCAAGTTGTGGAAATAACATTATTCGATAGGGATTTTGTGTGGCACAAGGATATGTTGGAGCTAGTTCATGAAAAAATTGAAGACATTGACGATTAATATAGGGCTGAATTACAAAGATTGCAAAAGCTTGAATGCGCCAAATTGAAGGTCGTCGAAGAAAAGTTGAAAGAGGTTGAGGCTGAATTGCAAGCCACCAAAAAAAGAGCCCAATTTGCTGAGCAAGGGCTTGATGCTGCGAAGAAAGAGGCCGAAGCTGTGAAGGAAGAAGCCTAAACCTCAAAGGAAGTAGCCAAAGCTGCGAAGGAAGAGGCCAGGGCTGGCAAGGTACTGGCTGATGCTGCTGAAGTAAGAGCTAAAAATGCAGAGGATCACCTACGTTTGGTCCAAGCAGCGAAGGAAAAAAGGGAAGCAGAGCTGATCTCCGAACTTTGAGAATTCAGTAACATAGGTAAGGAGATGTTCGAAGACGGATTTCAGATGGCCCTTCGTCAATTCGAACATCATCACCCTACTATTGATATTTCGATTTTTAACATCCATAAATAATTGTAACTTTGTTAATTTGGTTGGCAACAAACTGTTCGATATGGAATTGGTGTTTTGAAGCTCAGTTGCTTATAAAGCGTAAGTGAGGATTTGGCAAGGTGTTTATAAGTCGTAATTGAAGCTTGGTCGACGTGTTTGAATGCATTCAAGTTCTAGCCGACGTGTTTATAAAGACTAAGGAAGGAATTACCAGGTTGTTTGATTGCATTCAAAATGTGACACAGGTGTTTATAAGTCGTAATTGAAGTTTGGCCAACGTGTTTGAATGCATTCAAGTTTTAGCCGACATGTTTATAAAGACTAAGCGAGGAATTATAAAGTTGTTTGATTGCATTCCAAATGTGATGCAGGTGTTGGATTGCATACATATTAACAAATAGAAAGGAACATTTAACAATCTTCAAACAGCGACGAAAAACTTTGTCATGATACACATTCTTGCACTTCAAACTTGTTGATGCTTCCAGACTTTTCCACAAGTTTGTTGCTTTCCCTTCGTTATACCATCGCGAGGTGGGTTAAAGCACACTGGCAGAACATCCTCGGACTCGTACGGAAAGTTCATAGTTTTGAAGTGCTTCTCCAATCTCTCTTTTCCCCTATATTCCTCGGTCTCGACTTATAATCAACTCGAGACTCTGGATTAAATGCAAATGCAATATATGTTCAATAACTCCAAACCTGTAACAATATAGACAAAGTTAATCCCCATAACAAATGTTAACAAATATCTAGGACGAGTAGTAGGATTGGAAGAATACCGTAGTTCGTCGTTCTTCTGCTTCAGATATGTTGCATTTCGCTTCAAATATGTTGCATTTCTGAGACAACTCCGAGCCTGCAACAATACAAAAAAAGTTACTCCCAATAAAAAATGTTAACAAATATCTAGGATGACAAAAACGACTGCAAGAATACCAAAATGAGTTCTTCTTTTGCTTCGGTATTTGAAAAGACACAGAAGAGACTTCATTCTGAAGCTGGAGTTAGGCACTGGAGAAGATATAAGAATCACAAACCGTAACCAAAATGATCCTCATCAACAACATAAGACAAAAACTTGTTAGACAAAGATAGAGGCCGGCGTGTTGAAATTGTGCTTTAGGGTTTGGTCATCCACAAAATGATGTATTTTATAGACAAAGATAAAGGCAGGCGTTTTGATGATGACATTTGAAATTTGAAATTTGAATTTTGAAATTTGAATGCACAAATGGACACATTGGTGGTTGCCAGATGTCATATATTTGAGCTTCCACGATTTTATTGTTTTGGTTTGACACGTGTTTTGGTTTTCTTTAATGGTAAATTTTTGTTTTGATTTTTTTGTTGTGAATTTTTAATAGAGCGACATGTGTTAAAAGTTTCCGCTTGTGCTACCTACAAATGTTATAGTTATAGATATGACATATATAACTCTTGAAATTGATAATTTGTGATAAAACTTGGGTGTGAAACATAAGATTATATTTTAAGGAAAATGAATATTATTATTATTATTTAAGGATAATTAAATTAATTAGATACTTTTTACTAATTATGTATTTTCAAATTAATTCATGCTTTTTCCTTTAAGAGAATAATTGTGTGTGATAAGGAAAATTTCCATGTTGATTTATATTTAATTAATTGCAACAATTGATAGATAAATTTTCTAAATTAAAGTTTAACTATGTGAAGAAGTCTCACCCTTACATTTATTTTTCAAAAAGCATTATGCTTATCCATTAAAATATAATAATATTAGTAAAAACTTTGTGATAGATATAGCGATGATTCATTAGGACAATTTTGAAGCTTTTATTACTTTAATATGTTATTACATATGAAGGCAACCAACCCTTCCATGAACTTATAGTGTCACTTTTAGGTTGGTGATAAAATAAAACTTTAAGATTTTGTTAAATAGAAAATTACTCTAATAGGATTTAGTTTTTTTTTTAAAAAAATACTTAGTTAAGTTTTATCCTTTTTTTTTATCACAAACAACTTTTTTTATGTAATTTTTTTATTGTATTTTTAACTTTAAATTGCCAAAATTGTTATGTACATTGTACAGTTTTATTTGAAGTGCAATACTTTGTTTTCATGAATTTATAATTAATGACAAAAGATTCAAATTTCCGATGATTGAAAAAAAAATGTACAAAGCTCAAGTTTTGTGAAAATAATAAGGTGGTAAAATATTTACATAAGCTAGGAAAATCCTTCTTAATGTAGAAGGATTGCAAATTATGATTTTTTTTTTCATTACTTAATTTTTTTTTACTATTCATATAAAGTAACCATTTTTAAATCATTTAATATGGAATATTCTCAAGTTTTTTTTAAAGTTTTGAGTAATTAATTCAAATATATTTAGGAAATAATTACAAAATGTTTATTAAGTTATGGTGTTACAAATGTGAAAAACGATACTATGTTAACACTTAAAGTGATGATGATGATTAACATGAATTAAAAGCATTCATTCAAACAAATCTCATCTAATATAGATAGACTCAAATATATACATAAACTAATTATAAGTGCAACTAACTAAATAATAGAAAGTCTAATTAAAATAATTATGTAACATCAATTATGAAGAGAGGCTAATGCATCATATGATAGACTATGTCCTTTATGAAATACATTAACTAAAGAGTATCATTAGGCAATCCATCTCAAGAAAAGGGATGATACAAAATTAACTTCATAATACTAAATTGTAACTTTATATAATTAATCATTTATTGAATATCAATTAATTTGGTTGAAGTCATATAGTGAAATTATAAAAGAAAAATATTTTTTAAAGGTTTTCTTAATAAAAAACGCATTCGTTAACTTTTTTTAAATAAAGACATGACATTGTCTTATTTAAAAAAATATTATTTCTATAAATAAATAAGTCAATATTACCACCACTTTTAACAACAATTTAATTCAAATATCAGCATTACAAGTATATTTAATTAGGTATGAATCAAAACTTTTTCTTCCAAGTACAAATCATAAATCATAATTTCATTCTTCAATATATATTGAAAAATACATTAAATAACAATAAAACTAATATTGTGTTTACTACCGAGATTGTACTGTTGTAGTCAAGAGAAATCACAACTTATATGTGTTTGTATTTGTTGATTTACAATAATGAAAACAAATATGTAAGAGACAAGATGAAAGCTAACTAGAAAAATATCATTTACAACTTTTACTCCTATTTTTAAATTTTTTCTACTTTAATCTTAACCTCTAACATGTGATATATTATGTTAAATAAGGTAACATAAATCCACTATATTACATTTAACATAGTATAATTAATTACATAATATAATATAATAAAAATAATAAACTAATAATAAAATATAAATAATAATAATAATAAATCTTAAAATAATAATAATAATAACTATAAAAATAAAATCATAAATTAATAGTAATAAGATATTAATAAAAATTAACAAAATGAATAATAATAATAATAAAAGATATTAATAAAATTATAAAAAGTTAATAGTAATAATAATAACATTATAAAATAATGATAATAATAATAATAATAAGATAATTATAATTGTTACTGAAAACCAAGTTGGAATTGTCCAAGTTGGATTAACATTGACTTTGTATCTCCTTTGATAATGATTCTCGAACGTTGCTAGTTGTACATTGAGTGGAAATTCACCTACAAAAGATTTTTCGATGTTCAAGTTATTAAGAGCATAAAAATAATTATAACGAGTATTAAGTGGATAAATATTTGATTTAGTGATATTCCCTCAAGGATGAAGTTATATTTATAGGTTTGTAGGCTTGGTCCAAGTTGTTACGGTATATGGGTTGTTGAGCCTTGTAACAAAAATTAGTTTTAAATTAATCCTTGTTATTTGGATTTGCAGGTGATTACCTGTATATTTTAAGTGGATAATATTATATTTGATATTATGCCCATCTTTTGCGATTGGATATTATTTTCTTCATATATTTAGGTAACGGGTAGTACACAAGTCCCCAAGCTCAAAATCTGATGTAAAGGATGAATGACGTAAAATTTGAACTTGGTAGTTTAAAGCTTTTTATGTGACCTTATTTAAATTGAGCTTAAAATCTGAGGCCATTGTTTGACGACTTGATGTAGGTTAAATTTTGTGACCTTTAATCGAGCTTAACATAATTATTTTTCTTTTTTTAGAAAGATACAAATCCCATGAGCATTAATGAGGGGTTTTGAAGTAATGATGTTGTTTAGGATTTCTAAACATGACATCAGTAAGGCGGTTGATGCTTCACATAACCACTGCCACATTGCCTTAAGATGCAACATTTCGTGATAATGCACTTTCACACCTTGTCAAATGAAATGTTTTGACACTTAGTTTGACTTTGATTATCATCTTCGTGTGAATTGAACATGTTGAACTCAGTCCTATTCGAGTAGTCTTTGTAATTTAACTGATTAATTTAAACTTTGCGAAATCATTAAATGTAACTTAATATGGTATTCAGAGTTACCAAGTAATTTTGGACTTGGCCGAAATCATTAAATATAATTGAGGATGGCATTCAATGTTACCAAGTGATTGAAACTTAGTTCAAATTATTAAATATAAATGAATTGTGGAATTCAGCCTAAATCATTAAATGTAACCAAATTGTAACATTCAACTTAGATTATTAAATGTAACTGTGTTGTGGTGTTTGGTCAAGATCATTAAATGTGACCGAACTATGGTGTCCGACCAAGATCTTTAATTGCGACCGAACTGTGGTGTTCAATCAAGATCATTAAATGTGACAAAACTATAACGTTCAACCGAGATCATTAAATGTGACAAAATTGTGGTGTTCAATTGAGATAATTAAGTGTGATGGAACTGTAACATTTGGTTGAGATCATTAAATGTGACTGAACTGTGGCATTTGACCGAGATCATTAATTGTGACCCAACTATGGTATTTGGCCGAGATCATTAAATGGGACTGAACTTGGTGTTCAACTGAGATCATTAAATGTGATTAAATGTGACCAAATTGTGACCTTTGAGATCATTAATGTGACCAAGTTGTAGTATTTGGTCGAGATCATTAAATGTGACTGAACTATGGCATTCAGTTGAGATCATTAAATGTGACCAAACTGTGACGTTCGATCGAATCATTAATTGTGACCAAACTATGGCGTTCAATTGAGATCACTAAATGTGATCAAACTGTGGCATTAAACCAAGATGACTATGACATATCAAATATATGTCATAATTATTGAAATGACTTATTGCAAGAATGTGTCTCATTAAAATCTTGCTAATCAAAATTCTCCTTAGGGATAAAGCCCAAACTAAGGAAAAAAAGTTAATCGTTATTGTTTATGAAAAAGTACACAAAGCTTGTTAATCAATTATGTTGAGAACTGAGTTGAACCTGGACTATGGGCTCATCAAAAGTTGAATGATTCTCTTCGAACCCGACCTTGGATCAAGATTTATTTCCTCCTCAAAGGAAGTAGGAGGTGTCTCTTCAATATTGTGACACTATTGGATAGTACCATATTAAGGTTGATTAAGATTGCCTGATTACAGACTCCCATATGTGGTGCTGATCTCAAAGTTTCTTCAGAATTTTTTGATACCTCTTGAGGGGGAGTTGGAAGAGCCAGTGAAACAAACTTGTGAAATATCTAAATCAACTCTCAACAAGATTGGGTTAACACAAGACAACAATGGCAGATGGATAACACAAGGAGAAGCAGAAAATGAGGAACAGGCTGAAGAAGCTGCTGGTGAAGATGCTGGTCCAGCAGAGCACGAAGCTGCTGGAGGTGAAGCTGGACAAGGCTCTGGATATTCCAGATTTGAGCAAATGATGATAGATAAGTTGGATAACTTGACAACGGAGCAAAAGAATAATCATGAATTTTATACAACACGTTTTCAACACCTTGATCATCAAATGGAAGTTGTTCAAGAGCAGTTAGCTACTATGGCAGCGTGGAATCAGCCTCATGAGTGAATATTGTCTCCTATTTGATAAAGACAAAGGGGGAGAATTTGATGGAGTATGTGAGGAGGCTGCTACTAGTGTTTGTGTTGTGTGTTCTATGTCATTTGCATTTGCATTCTGTTTTTAGTTTAATTTCTATTGCTGTTGTATTTTGTTTCATGTGTTGTTATCTGTTGCTTTAGCAAAGTCTAGGTGGTTGCTGTTATGTTTACTATGTTCTGTATGCCATCCTGTAATAGCAAAGTTAAATGAAAACAGTCTATGTTCTTATGGTTTTATGATTGAGCAAATCTGCAAATTGGTACTATGAAATTGGTTACTTTCACTAGTTTCTTTTTGTGCAGAAAGAGCAAGATACCACTCACACACTCAGTTGTCTTCATCAAATAGGGGGAGATTGTTATTACTCTCACAAGAATAAAGATTTGATAAAGCCAAACAAGACAAAACAAGCAAGACAAAGCAAGCAAGCAATTGGAGGAGATTTGGGATTTGGTCTTGTGTGAGTGAGTGAGAGGTTGATTGGCAAAGAACCTATGCATAATTGAGGAGAATTCCACCAGCACAATGGTCTAAGAGTGATTAAAACTAATCAAAGTGAGCTAGCTAAAGTTTGGTGCAAACTGGTTTGAAATACACTGCACTGGACAAAAATAAATCGATTCCAGTTTTCATGAAATCGATTTATTCGTGTCTGGCAGAACTTAAATAACTGATTTGTGAAAAACAGAATTGGGGGTTTTTTCCTTTATAAAAACTGCAAGGTTTCTAACGTGAAAAAGAGTCTGAATAACAGAAATTGAGAGTCATTTCTTGAGATCACAATGAGAAAACACTTTGGGTAATTGAGAAGTTCTTGATCAAATTCAATTGGGGCTTTTTCTTGAAGAATCACTCTTGACCAATTCACTGTGCCATTGGAATTCTTCAAGACTGTGCAAAGGGTTCTTCTGCGCGCCAATCAGGGAGTCTTTCTTAACCATTCTTGATCCCTTTTGTATCAAGATATGCGTTGATTGTTTGTAATTCTTTAAAACACTTGAATGTTTGTACTGTTTTAGGCTATAGGATTTAGCCTTGTGTGTTTGCTGAATTGATTGGGGGACTGCAGGGAGTAGTTGATCAATTCAGTGGGTTTCTTGATTCTTACAGGGAGTAGGAATTGTGTGATTGATTGTAAAT
>Ga0209700_103360_pt1 | contig 30869 bp, 17 predicted proteins | sample SiratroredBW_FD_187528 | JGI IMG/M metagenome (GOLD analysis project Ga0209700, IMG submission 187528) | Root nodule microbial communities of legume samples collected from California, USA - Siratro red BW (SPAdes) (version 2) | ecosystem: Host-associated > Plants > Roots > Nodule | place: USA...
CCAAAAAAAAAAAAAAAAAAAAACACACACACACACACACAAGTCACTAGCTTTCAAGATGTTCTCAGCACACAAGCCAATACAGTAGAGTGGAAGTTACATAATTTCCCAAGTTGTTGTGGTTTCCTTTTCCAAAATCTTCCTCTTTTTTGCATTACCTAGAATTTGGAAGAAACAAGAAGGAAAAGGGTTCAAGAGTTAGAGGGCTTACGATGAGTGACTGAACGAGAGGGACAATATCGACGAGGTCGTTGAAAAGGTCGCGATCCAAATTGGTATTGGGCGGCGCACCGGACGCTAATGTGTGCTCTTTGGATGAAAGCCATGAATTGGTCTCAGCCAAGTCCGAATTGTCCTGCAAATCCACGAAATGCTGCATTTTCTTCCCTTCTCGCCGGAGTGGAGAGGAGAGAGAAAGTTAGAGAGAGAAAGACACTACGGTGACTGCACTTTGAAAATGCCTCACTCCTCTCTCTCTAGACAGACAAAACAAAACAACGGATATTCATCTTTAAATGACGGATATGCCCCTTCGCCTTCCTCGTACAAACGCCTGCTAATTGTTAAACAGACTTAAAGTTTAATTATATTTTTAATCTTGAAATTTAAAGTGAATTCAATTGTAATCTCTTGAATTAAAAAAATGTTCTAATGTCAAAAAAAACATAGTTGTTGTCTCAAAATATTAAATTTTAAATGCTAAAAATGCATACATTTTCAAAAGTCGTTTTAAATTCTCAAATTCAGCATTTAAAAATTTTAACCATATTTTTTGAAAATTTGAGATACTAAAGTGAACTTTTTTAAACTTAGAAGGTAAAAATAATTTTACAAGTTTTATAATCGTTAAGTTAAAATATGTTTTTGATAATAGTATTAGTATAAATTATTCACCCACAAAAATAATAATTAATATTACCGTGGAATTAATTTTACTCGAAAATAAATATTTTTTTCTCTCAAGACAGTGTATTTTACATTGAAAATAGAATCCACAATATTAATTTATTTAATTTTAAAGAATTAAAAACACATATAAGCATTCATTTCTAATTAATGATGAAATTTCTGGTGATGTTGTGGCCCAAAAGTGGCCTACTTTTTTTTCTTTTTTTTTTTGACACTTCAACTATACTAGGGGTAATGATCTTCTAACAAAATACCTTGACTAAAAACTATTGCATCTTTTGTTCAGAGAGTATTGTTTTATATTTGAAAATTTTTATAGGGATTGAAATTTGATGGAGAGAAAAAATAGACTCTAATTAATTTCCCCCCTCAATAGAAAGTATTGATGACTATAGCAATCTTACTACATATTCTGAATTTCTAACTTTTTTTTCTGTATACCCTTTCTTTAATTTTGCTGAACAAAATCAAATTTACCTATAGTATTATATTAAAGAAGATCGAATATCAGAGGATGAAAATATCACATTGAGCATAGCCAAGACTTTGAAATATGCAAATTTATGGCTAATTATAGTTGTGCACTTCATTCTTTATTTTTTATTTTTTTGTATAGGTGTAAGAGATAAAAGATAAGGAGAAATTATAGACATCATAATTGTATTCATTTTTTTAATCCACCTAGGTAAGGATAATGAGGTTTATAGGATAAAAAATTCATACAAAAAAAAATGTATGGGTAAGGATTAATTCCTGGGCTGATAAAAAAGAGGATTAATTCCTGGGCTAATTTTTTAAAAGTAAAAAATGTTATATAAAAATATGAATTTAAATAAACATTTGTTTAAAAAGAACCTATCTATATATGTGTGAAAAACAATTTGCTCCAAAATTAGAGTATTCATAACATAATATAATCTAAATTATTGATAATGATATTACAATTCAACATAACTTAGTTAGAAAAATCAAATAATAAAAAATAAAACTTTATAACTTTATAACTTTTTCACTAGAAAAAAAATTATAAACTCAAATATTAATGTTATTTTCATATTTTTATAATTATAAAATCAAACATTCACTTGTGCAAAGAAAGTTTTTTTACGTTAAATATTTAGTTATACTTTTTTTAGTGTAATTTTCATATTTAGTTTGACTACAATAATTAATTTCTATTTTTTTTACTATCAGTTCCTATATCTTATAAAATTATATATCGATATAGTTAAAGGCAAGATTTTAACTCAATGGAATTGCAAATTTTTTGTCACAATATTTATATGAGTATTATGCTTTTTATTAATGTTCTTAAAGATTCTTGTCAACCATACTACTTGTGTAACACAGCTAGTTTTTTTTGTAGTATAGTCTACTTTTGCCGCTAAAAGTTTAATTAATAATAGATTATTTCTTTGAAAATCATGACATAGTAATAGAGATTAAATGATTATCCAGATGTGTTTTCTTATTTCTATATTTTACCATTCACATATACAATAAGTTTCACATCACATTTGTGTTCTCAGTATAAAAAATTTCATCAAGTGACAAAACATCTAATATATCTCAAAATTCTTTTTACTCTTTATAAATGACAAATGCTTTCCATGGATTTATTGAATAAACTAACTCCATAAATTATGTATATATAGTCTATTTATGGTTAGATATCTAAAACTTCTTATGCTTATGTTCTACAAATCATGACTTAGCCATTCTCTAAAAAATTTAAAAATTATCCTTTAGGTATTTTCTCTTAGAAATTATAAAAGAATGGTAAATTTTTCAGAGCCCTAATTCTTAACACAACACTTCCAAAATTTTGAGATCAAAGTACGCCATTTCGTATTAATTTGGTGTTCTATAGTTTATGAAGACGTTATAGTATGTATTTTTGCTTACACAGTTACACCCCTCAGAATTCATAAGCTGCATGATATAGAATATCTGGTGTCTTGTTCCGTACGAAAATTAAATCAACAACAGTTCAAATGTTGGTACAACTATGGAGATGTTGTGTCTAATTCAAACGGGTCAGAATGGGCTCTTGAAATCCTTGTATAGTAAGGATTTGATAAAAAAGAATACACGGTTTCAAAAGTTGATGATGGAAGGAAAAGTGGAGCTTGTTTCAAGAAATTAAGAACAAATTGCCGCCGCCACAAAGAAGATGACATTAGTGAAACGTGGAACGCACAAATCAACAGGTTTGATCGACATGCAGACTGATCTGGGAGGGGCACCTTTGTGTGCGATACATCCTCTATCTCGCCTAACATCGTACGTTGTTTATGTAACAAAATCTGAACGTGTGTCATAAATCCAATGACAGCAAATTAAGCATTACATATCCTCAACTAGTCAATTATGAAGCACATATTAATCATACGTGTTGTCCATACCATACATATATTGGATACAGTATGTTATTCTTAAAGATATATGTATACAAGTTATTCTTAAAGATATATGTATACAAATTAAAAGCAAAAAAGACTCAAGAATCATAGGGAAAACATCTAGGACCACAACTCGAAAGAGAAAAGAGGAAGGTTAACCAACAACGTGGACAACATAAGACAAGGGAGGGAAAAGAGAGAAGCTGATAAACTTGTTTTCATTTGAGTGCTTCGGATATAATCGATAGTCTATGCAGGAACATTCTAAAAAGAGGAGAGATTCCATTTTTAGTTCCTCAAGAAGCAATGCCTCTAGGTTTTTACATCTGAATTACGTAGAGTCTATTTGGTATACATGAATAAAAAATGTGTTTGGTTTAAGAAAAATAAAAAAGAAAGAATAATAAAATTTGTAAAAGAATAGAATTGATAAAGCTTATGTACTAAAATGTATTTTAATATTTTGACCTTGGTTATTTACACCAGAATTGATATTTTATTCTTCTAATCAACACAGAGACAGAGGGAGAGGTATTTCATTTTCAAATCCTTTTGCCCGGGACATTAATCTTGTGTAGTGTGAGACATGCAGAAAACTTTGCAATTCCATGTTTCACTTTCATGGTGTCATAGGGTGCTAGTGGTGATCATGTAAATTCTCTTGGCGTTGCCGTATTTATGACTAGATATATGTCGTTTTATGCATGAGGTTGGAACTCGTCATGCAACTTCTTTTTCCCACCCATTAATGCATAAGAACCAATTGGAAAGATATTTTCTCCCCAAAACAAGATAAGGATTTTAAGATATTTCATACTTTGAAAAGGGGAGCCAATGCTAGCCCCACATCCAATTATTTTAGATGGAGAAGTCGTTTTTCTGTGTCTGCACAAAGTGTTTACTCATGTTTAGCTGGAGTTCGGATAACGGATATCTAATCTAGTTAATCAACGACATAGAAATTTAAAGATGAAGGGTGAAAAAAAGGTATGATTTTTTTTCAAGTGTGAAGTTGAAAAGAAGGTATAATGTTCGAACATCTTTCTGTGCAGTTGACCATGAGTAGAGTAAGTGTGAATTTGGATATAAGTTAAGTTTTGAAATGTGAGATTTTCCAGCTGCAAACCTTTAAACTGTTTCGGAAGACACCCTGAAACGTTGGATTGGCGTTGAACCATCCTTTGAACGGAAAAAACAGCCATATTTGAAATTCTGAATCTCTTGACACTTTAGATAACAATGTCTTCATGGCTCCACTGATAGCCGGTAACAGTTCCAATTCAATGGGACGTAATAAGTTATGTAAGAGCATGAGGTATATAAGAATGAAAGTGGCAACAGCACAGGCATGATGAAGAGAATCACACATGGCATTAATAATAGTGGACTTTGATGCCATGTGTGCGAAACATGGATTTGCAGTTGAGCCAGAAAGTACTGAACCTAGTCCAAATGAGCCCACACCGGTTGGGTTGGGTAAAGTCGTTCATTGGATTATTACGGATAGCACAAGTACATGTAGATAAAATAAGTAGCAGGAGTTGTACGTTACGTAATTAATATAAAGGGCAAAAATCGTGGGAAATCTGTTGGCAGAATAGGAAGGAAAGGAATACATTCCTAACCTTAACATCAAAGGAATACATTCCTAACATTAACATCATTCATCACCAGACATATGGTCTACACTCTGACTCTTTTCCACAGACCAATATAATAATGATAATAGTATTAGTTGAAGTCTGATTAGTGGGTGTAGGGAAAGGAAGTAAGCAATAATGGTTCAATGCACAAGTTCAGACGCCAAGGTTTGAATAGGGGCAGCTATGTATGACAACACAATAGTGAGTGGAAAGAAGGACCACGAAAACCATGTGCCTAGTTCTGAGGCCCTAACATGGGTGCAGTCGCAATCCACGCTGCTCTGTCACATTAAAAGGCCACGCCATGGACCAGTTGTCTCTAGTCTTACTCCATCCTTCCATCACCCATTTTGGCAAACAATATGGGCTTACTCTGCACACCCCGTAACAATTGCTTGCCTTATGTTGATGCATTTCCCCCATCCCTTTGAACCACTTCCCCTCTTACGTACGTCTTAGTTTAGTTTATTACCCTCCTTTACTTACTAATATTAACTAACACATGGACAACAAAACATTCACGTTCAATGTTATATATATAAATAGATAAATACATATATACATACATACAGGCAAATTGGTCGGTTGATCACTTCTTGCATCATATCACAGTGACTTCAAACTGCTATTGTTTCAGGATCAGATTACAACTTGCATTGTGTATGTATGCATGTAAAAAAAAAAAAAAAAACACTATGAAGCCACCACACCTAGCTGATCGTGACAAGGACCCTCTAGTCCTACCTAGATTAATTTGAATATACAAACATTTTGTCAGTTTGGGTTTGTGAGTGTATTTGGACAGTGCAGTAAATAGTATAGAAGACAAATCTGGTAAGACTTGAGAAGGGGGAGAACAGTAGTGATATTTTGGAACACGGTTAAATGAGTAGTACTATATGTTGAATGAAAGAAATGTAATCCTATTTTAATATTGTAAAGGAAGTAGTGTTTGGAGTTGGAATATGGTCATGAGGAAGGGAGTGGTTGTTTGTTGGTTTGGCGTGTTGGAACAGAGGCATCCGCGTCACTCTGGCAGTGGCAGCATGGACCCATCCGCGTCATGAATAAATAATGAGCGTCAGCTTCAACTGTGGTTGATTTCTGGTGAAGAGAGACGCAGTCCGCGCCATCATGACCCTCTTTCCATGCATATCCCCCACAAACAACAGTGCTTGAGTTGATACTCCACTATGAATGCACTACTTTATATATATCTTCTCCACCACTCCTCCATCCAGACTAATTGCTCTTCCCCTTGTGATCCACCACAACACATCACATTCTTCTCTTCCCACCCAAAACTCAAACCCACGTGTCCCCACTTTTTCCATTCCTCTCCCGCACGCGGACTCATCAACATGATCGCGCATGCAACTCATCACTACCCCAAACCCCACCTACCCTATCCCACCCAATCCCTAATTTCTTACTTTCGCTTCCCGCATCTTCATCTCCATAATCAAATCCCCACAACCCACGCTCGCATCAACCTCACAATACAAAACCAGCCCAACTTACACATTCAACCATTCTTTCTTAATTCATTCTTAGTATAATCATAATAATAATTAGGGAGATGCCACAATCATCGTACGGAAGGACCAGCATCACAAAATAAACCAAAAAGGCCAAACCCAAACAACCAACTGAATAAACAATTACGGTACATATTAAAACACCCTGATATAATTGCTCTGTTAATCAATCAAATTCCACAAACATATATTAAAACGTGATCTCATAAACAAAGGAAAAAGAAAAATCAGATAGAAACTGACATGGAATTAGTTGGGCATGCACGTCACTAATTAGAATCAAGCTCAATCACCCCCCAAATTTATAAATTAAAAAAAAAATATACACCTCGTCATTAATTATATCAAGTCCTTCCACCTTCGCTTTCGATTTTTTTTTTTTTTTTTTTTACTTTGAGTTTGGTTTCAAATATCCTTTGCTCTCCTTTCAAGTTAAATTATATAAGAAATAAAAAAAAAAAGGTGAGATGAGATTTGTGAAGGAGTGGAGCCGTTTTCAGGGGAGATGAAAGAGAGAAGAATTGTCGTGGTCAGACCAGTGAGTGTGACTCCAGTAAGCGTGATCAACGGTGTTAGGGAGATCAAACAAACCTTGATCCGCACCGCCCTGCCAATCCAACGATCCGAATGTTCCGTGGCTGGTTTTACCATGCAGAGTCGACAAATCAACGGTTTGATCGAGGAAGGAGCTTTCGGGCAACTTCAGCTCCTGGTTGCCGGTCACCTTCGAGTGCTGCCACTGAAACGACGACGCATCGGGCAGAGCGTTGCCGAAACCGAAAGCCAATGGCTCGTTAGTTGAAGTAGCGATCAGGCTGGTGAAAGGTCCAATCTCAGAGAAGATACCACCGCAGTCCCCTGCTCCTTGCTCCAGAGGATTCGTTTCCAAAACAGGATCCACGGGGACCAACAACTTCGACTCTTGCATGTTGGTGGAATCGGAGTTTATCGGCGCCGATACCGGCTCCGCGGCAGCGGCGGTGAGGCTTGAACTCTCGCTGCTGGAATGGTCGGGGTCGGGCGGCGGGGGAGGGGGGGCGGTGTCGGAGGTTTTGGCGGGTTTGTTGGAGCGTTTGGATTTGCGGCAGCCGCCACCGACGGGGACGTTGCGGAGGACGCCGCCCTTGGTCCAGTAACGGCGGCAGTTTTTGCAGAAGTGGCGAGGCTGGGAGAGGTTGTAGTTGTTGTAGTAACAGAACTTGGTGTTGAGGGAGTCGCAGCGGGGGCACTTGAGGGCCTGGTGGTTCTGGTGGTGGGGTCGGAGCCTCCTGTCGGCGGCGGCGGTGCCGGAGAAAAACCTGGCTCCTCCTCCTCCTGCTGCTGTTCCAGCTGCCATGGAGTGTATTTGCTGCATTTGGTGGGAGGGAGTGATTTTGATGAGATGCACCTGAAACTAGTGTTTATGTCAGTGAGTGTGTTGGTGTTGTTGTGGTCGTTGAGTAAACCCACATGTGTGTCTGTGTAGAGAGAGTACGGAGAAGAAAAAGCAGAAGCAGAGAGAGAGAGAGATAAGAGAATTGGGATGAGGAATGGGAATGGGTTTGAGAGAGTGACAAATATGCGTGGAGGCTGCAACACCGTACTTCTTCCCTTTCTATATTACTTACTTACATCTATCTATCTATGTGTGTCCTCTGAGTTGTAATGTTTATGTTATGTTTGGGGATTTGGGAGGGAAGGTGAATTGACCCAACAACCCCTATAACATAGCCTTAACTACTTTCGCAGCCCAACCCACGCACTTCCTAATATGTCTAAGATATTCAATAAATTGATATTTATTCTATATAACTCTCAATTATAATGTAACGATAATTATATAATTGTTTTACAAAATATTAAAATTATACTAAAAATAAAACTTAAAGATATAAAAAGAATTATATAGCTGTAATCCTTGCGTTTTAACATAAATATAAGTAGGTGTGAGAACTACAAATTTTATATGGACTGAAACTGAAGTGTGCAATATTTTGAGTGATAAAAGACATATTTTATTAATAATAATATAAGAATTTGATTTTGATAAAAGAACATTTAATTTATAATGTATTATTTTGAGGATTACGTTTTGGTGATATGAAGACAAGAAATATGCTTTGATATGAAAAGATATGTGTATGAAATTAATGTTAAGTTTTTTTTATTGTTTTCTACATCTAATAATAGTACATGTATAATTTATTTAATTATAAAAAAATATAATATGCAGATAAGTAAGTTTATAGTAAAACTACATATTAGTGTATAAAATTTTAAAAGTATATTCCTTAAAAAATGTTTTTTTTTTTATTTTCCGCATATAACTTGGCTAAATATTATCAAATCGGGGATTAAATTGAAATGGATACTTTTGTTTTTCTTATTTTGTTATTATTTATTTCGTGAAAATATGTGGTAAATATTATCACGTGATTATTGTATAAATCAATAGTGATTATCATTATACTTTTAAGAAATATATAGTTCATAATTGTTTCAAATGTTATTTTAACAAAAATCAAGTACGTACTGTTTTCTATTTAACAAAGTTTCTCTCTCTTGCTTTATTGAAAAATTAAAGTGTATTTTTTATTGAATAATTAATGTTAATTACTATATTATTTGTAAACTAAGTCTTTTCCATAAAAATATGGCTATTTTTAACCAAGACAAAGTTGTAAATCTTGTTCACTTCTATTGAACTATAACGTGAATGTATTTGTGAATATTATAAACTACCGAAATACTCCAACAAAATAACAAATACATACATTAATGAAATTTATAAGTGTTTGTTAGTATATACTTATTTTTTTAATTTAATGTTTATAAGATATGACATAGATGTACGCTGGAAATTTAATAATTCGTACATTATATTAGTATTTTTTTTATTGGTATAAATTTTACAGCAGAACTTAAATTATTCGTATTTTTTTGGAAACAGGCACGTGATGTTGAAATTAATGATTTAATTTATATTAAGAAGAGCATATTGATGATGGCATTGTTACTATTGAGTTATTAATAGAAACAGTCTTCCATTGTAGTGAAAAATATATTTAATATCGATCTGTGTTAATAACAAATTCAATTTTTTTTCAATAAATTGAATAATACATTTTAGTTTTAATTAAATAATTATGTTACATATTTTTTTGTTTGAATTTATATTGATAAAATGTCATTAGAATTTGTATTAATAGAAAATGTTAAATTTATCTTATAGCACAAGCTTTGTGTGTTTTATATCTCGTTTTATTAACCATAACTAGTTGACAATCCAATAAAATACACAAGTATTTATATATTTTATATATTACATAATTATAGGAAGTTAAGTATTTTGAAATAATATATGCAAAATGTAGATATGTTTAAATTATCTTTTAGCAACCTGATTGTGTTGCTACTGTTCACTTTGGCATACATTCAATTAACTAAAATATTGTTATTAACATGCTGGAAAAATTCTTAGTCATTTTCATTGTATATTATAATTTCATATTTTCAATGTATAATATAATCATTATAGGTTGTATTTTATAATATTTATATATATTAAGTACATTTTATTTAGAAACTAACATCTGTCACTATAATTAAAAGTAGTTTACAAACATATTTTAACAATAATATCACATTTATAATGTGTATTGTATATAGCTGGACTTGTCAGTTAAGTTAAAGCAGTTTACAAATATATTTCAATAATAATATTTATTTGCATCATATATATCTAAAAGTATATTATAGATTACACAAATTATATAATATCATAACAGTTTTTATAAACATATTTTAATAATAATATCACATTTATTATGTGTATTATATATAGCTGGACTTGTCGTTAGGTTAAAGTAGTTTACAAATATATTTCAATAACAATATTGTGTTGTGTGTATTGTATATATATAAAAGTATATTATAAATTAACACTTTTTTGTCATTTGAGTGATCATATTTTCTTCAATTGAAAACAAAGTTCATTGTTCAAATGATATTACATCTTTTAAATAGATATATTATTGAAACATAATTGAATTTGTCTATTTCTCGCTTAAATGTCAATTTCATCATTGAGTGACGTAAAAAACATTTGAATAATATATACATGTTTGATTTTTTTCAATTAGGTTCCAAAACTTTAACCATTTTTTAATGGGTATTTCAGTGACCCATCCTCACTTAAGCATTTTCACATAGTTGCATGATTCGTAAAGATTCCAAAACTCATGCAATACTATCATAACCTTACTTCATGGACAAAATGTTGCTTAAACGATATCTTTTAAAGAAGAGGAGAGAGTTGTCTTAATTTCTCTTTGATTTAAGCTACAAACTCTTATTTGAGTTATTATATTTATCACTCAGTGCTTAAATAATATCAAAATTAAAAACACCTATAGCGCTTATTAAAAGAAAAATAAAGATTAAATTTAAACCATATTTCTAAATCATCTAACTCATCAATAATGATATTGATAATAACTCTTTATTTTATTTTTTTATTTCAAAAACTGTGTAACTATCATTCTCTATATCAATAACATGGTAATTTTTATTTTTCATGTACTAAATACTCAAAATGAACAAGAAAATGGAATTCATAAAGTTAAAAATAAATAAACTATAATTGACTTACCATATTCTCATTTAGTTACTTATTTCAAGATCTAATTCAACAGAACAATATTATTTAGATTTTTCTCTAAATTTAGAGAGTTTAAAAATACAGTAAGAAAGATAAAATTTTAAATAAAATAAAATATATATATTTTCTTTTATTTACAACTTTTTTCATTTAATTTTTTTCTTGAAAAGAGTCATGTATACAATAGTTATTCAAAATGAATTGTTTGAGTGCATTTCGTTTGTGTTTCGTAGTCTTATAAAACTTAAGGTGACATATTTAAATTTTATATTAAACATCTTTTCTCAATTTACAAGCATAATTTTCGAACTTCGTTTAAAATTAAAACTCCAGGTAAATTAAGTGTTAGGCAATTAACTTATTTTAGATAAACTATAGGGAAAAAATTAAATTAATAACGTCTCATTAAATACAAATAATGTATAAGGTGAGAAATCTGTAAAAAAATTAATTATTATGACAAATAAGAATTATTATCTAAATGTTATAGTTATATATAAATGATAAAAGTTACAAGTTAATGATACCATTACTTAGAAAGTAATGTACATTTATCTCTTGGTTTAAAAAATTTGTATAGAATTGTATAAATCAAATTTATAATTTCTATTCTTTTTTATGACTAAATATATTGCATGAGCTTTTCTTCTCTTACTGTATCTATTTTTTTTTTCTCATATATGTTTGTGAATTTATGATGTGATTAATGTAAAATGACATGTGTGTTATTATTTTAAAGGTGTGTAGTGATGAATATTTGGAGTGATTTTATGATTTTAATAATCTAAACAAGTAAATTGTAGTGATGAATATTTGGAGTGATTTTATGATTTTAATAATCTAAACAAGTAAATTAAGATATAAGATAGTGAAAAATTAAAAAAGATTTGTGAATCATAATATTACAAAGAATACGTTAATAAAATACTTCAACATAGGAAGTTAAAGATGTACTTACAATAAACTTATGATAACTCATATGTTACTTTTTAATAAAACATATTAATATGAGTCTTTTCATAGATATTGAATGTGACAAATCACATTATTTCATAGAATTAATAATTTCTATATTTCTATATAAAAATAATTTAATTATAACTAAGTTGTGTTAATGTGTGATAATATGATTTGACTTATATATATATATATGATATTGTGTGATGATCTAAAAATAATTAGTTTATTGTCCTTTACATGTATATATTTTTATAATGAAATATGTAATGTTACAAATATTTATTTCAAAGTTAGATAGAGATAGAGATATTTTAATTTTTCCATATTATATACATATATATATATATATATATATATATATATATATATATATTTTATATATATATTTATATAAAATTAAAATTTTTTTTTTTTATATATTTATATATATATCTCACCGGTATACTTTTAATGTAGCATATTATCTCAATATAACTCTTGTATCTAATTTTTAAAATATAAATTTATATATTTTTTAATTAAAATTGTATCTTATCGTCAAATATTATAAGTACATAAGATAATTTTTAGAATTTATTTTTAATTAGTGATAAAGAATTCCATAAATAGGAACAATAATGTTACCCCAATCTATATAAAAAATGTATATATACACACTTCCAACCCTAAAAAATATTTACCTTATCAACACAAGTACAACAACAAACAAGATTTCATGTCTCATTAATAGTCCACCAATAACAAAACAAAAACATAATTAATTTTTCAAAAAACTAAGCTAATAAAAAAAAACAACATTCATAAACAAATTTTGATTAGTCCTTATTTAATCCCCACTTTTGCATCATAATTCAGTATGGCTGCATCCACAAGGCATCAAGATTTCTTAAATAAAAAAAGTCAAATTATGATAATCAAAGAGTTATATTATGAAACCCACTTTTCTGATCACTCTCTTGATCGTTCAACATTTTTATGCATTTTAAAAGTACAATAACCCATGTTTTAGGCATAATTTTCATAATTAAAACAGAGTTTCCAAATACTTAGAAATAATCCTGAATATATTATTTGAGGAAAAAGAAAAATAATTAGGTGCTGCTCGTGATTTCAGAAAAAAGGGAAAGAAATTATCAATGATTACATGCTTGACAATATTGTCCAATATAATCAATCGAATTTTATAAAAAAATAAATTACAAAACAAATTCATAATCTCATAATAGATTATATATGTTTTGTGTATTAGAATTAAGGTGAGAGGATGAGAGTGGTAAAAAAAAAAGAAGAAAAGCATGAGATGAGATGAAGAGAGTTGAAAAACGGAAAGAGATGGAGGGTAGGGTGGGGACGTGGAGCGAAGTGAGGGGTGGTTGGAAGGTGTAATCCAGAAAACCAGTTTTGTCGGCCACCCCTTCTTCTCTTTCTCTGTGTCCATTCATAACTCAACAACACAACTAACTCCTTTCTTCTTCTATTCTTCACAACTGCTCCTTCTCTCTTTCCCTATAAACATGCCTTCTCCACCTTCCAACAACTTCATCATTTTTATAAACTCTTTACGACCGGAAGGCGCAGGTTTCTGAAGAGTTTTTTACAGTCCAGCACCTGCATACCAATGCTCAGCCTCAAACAATTAATAATAATAATATGATTTTGAATTGTTAAAACAAGTTCAACAAAACTGAGGTACAGTGGGTTCACGAGAAATCTCGACTTAGTTACTTGCATTACACAACTCAACATTTAACACAAAACTCCTTTTTATTAGTTTATAGAGTTTAATGTAATCATGCTAATAGTTATACCATGCACGCTCAACTGTTACCAAACATGATTCTTGTTTCACATCCATATAGTAGTTGTTTAGTCTAATTTAACTTCGTTATTATCTATGTAACACAAAAGCTGTATTTAGTTACTTTAAAAACAAATGAAATTAAATAACTGACAACATTTAAAATAGAAAGATAAAACTAAAAAAATTAACAAAAAGACTATTTACTTAAAATCACTATATTCCATTAACATTTTTACCAGTATAAACAAGGTAATTAACTTATTAAAAAAATTTCTAGTGCGTTTCATTTTGTGTCTTGTTTATAGCATTATCTAGATAAAAGCTCAATATACCATTACATATGTCATTGGTCTTATTTTATTGTTAACTTAGACTACAATTATTTTCTAATACGTGTTAACAAGAGTTTTTCTAATCAAACATCAAAAGTGTTTTCCAGTTAATGTAAAACATTTTTTTTTTAATTTATGTCAACTGAAATTATATTTAGTTGATGTCAATCGAGATTATTTTTCAGTCAGTATCAATTATGAAGTTATTTTCTAACGAATAAAATAAGTTATGCTATTTTTTTAATATTTATTGACGTCAATATAAATTATTTATTATTTATTTACATTGTTAAGTTTATTTTATTATTTTTTCATATCACTCTTATTTTTCACTGGCATTAGTTAGGTTTTTTTCTTTCAATGTTAGAGATGTTATTTTTTTAGCAAATGTAAACTAGATTTATAAGAAATATTATTCTTTTTGTCACTCTATCGTGATTATTTTTTTCGACATCTATGATGATTATTAATTAAATTTTTTTTATTGGTTTGGATTTCTATTCAATGAATTAAGAAATTTTTTCAACTAATATTAATGAAAATTCGACAAGAAAAATCTCATTCAACAAAGTTATAAAAATAAATTGATCCATGTTAATCTAAATAATTGTGATTGACATTAATTGAAAACATTCTCTATTAATATCAATTGAGAAAAAAACTTGACTAATATTAACTGAAAAATCTTTAAAAACTTTATTAAAAAATATAACATCAACTAGGAATAATTAAAAAAGTCATGAATATTAATATATGTATGAATTATTAATAAATGTTTTTTTTATATTTGATTATAATTGAAATATTTATTCAAATAAAATATTAAAATTTAATAACTTTAAATGACTTATCAAATATAATATTATATATATATATATATATATATATATATATATATATATATATATATATATATATTCAAATTTCATATATTTAAATATCTTCAAATGCTGAAATTATATATCTTAGTGTGGAATATCATCGTTACTCTATAATCTATATAATTATATTTTATATTCACAGTTATGACTAATCTCTAGGTGGTGTATTACCGAAAAAAAATCAAACACTTACAAACTAGTTTAGAAAAAAAAAAGATCAAATATTATGATGGTAGATACTTTTGCGATTATATTTATTTAGTTTTTAATAGTAATTCCTAATAAATATGATTATTTTTTATTCAACTTAAATATAATGACATATTTAATTTAATTTTATATTAATTATACACAAGCCGTGATTTAATGGTGACATTTATAAGTAGATTTTAGTTTTAATTTTATAAAGTTATAAATATTATACTACTTTTATTTAATTTGTTTAAGACTATGTTGAAAAAAATAAAATATTATCATTTAATATAATTAATTAAAAAACCATTCATTAGATCATTAAATCTTAAATAAGTAATTTATTTCACCGAAATTCAATTATGAGTTGATTATAAAAGTATCAGTTGAATTCACCAAGGACGTATTGGATGAACTTTAGAAGAACTGTCTTCTCAACATTCATTATCAACTATTTATTTGATTTAAATATTGAATTAAAATATAACCTAATTAAATATCCTTGAATATGACTAGATGTTTCGTCTATTTAAGATAAATGTTGATATAGGGGAAAAGTTCACTTGTTAGTTTAAAGCATTGAGATATTAATTGTGTATCTACTCAATCTGTATTTTACATATTTTTATCAAGAGTAATAAAAACTATTAATGGCTACATAACTAGTAAAAAAATGTTTTGTTATATGTTCAATTCAAAACTTAAAAAATAAAATATTCAAGCTTATTGTTAAGACTAAGATATATAATCTTACAAACTATATTCTAAAATTAGTGAGTAGTTTCTCCTTTTTTTTTAAATATTAATTTAGTTCAAGCATAATGTAAATATATTTTTGGTAATTAAAACTTATAAAACTACTTTTAAATAAATAAATATATTATAATTAACACCGAATAAAACAAATAGTCTTTTTCATTTCTCACTCTTCTCTCCTACTCCTTCTTCCTCTTTCATTGTCGTCCTCTGCATGCTTCATCCCCCCACCCTTGTGTTGTGTGTCCCCTCACCATCGCCATGAATGATTCCCCCTCTCCTTCACTAAATAATCACTTTTCGTTTGATATTATTCTTAGCTATTTTTTATATGTTGTACTTTTAATGCTTTTTGCTCTCTATTCTTAGTTTTCTTTGATATCTTTTCTGAATAGATTTTATACCAGAATTTTGTTCTATCTTATTATTTCTTAAACATTGTCATGAGTTTTCTTCTTAAATTTATTTGAATCATGTCAATCACATAAAAAAAATTCAAGCATAGTTCTAACAAATAAATATTTAATTTTATTCTTTAATTATTTTCCTTGAACATTGTCCTTATTTTAATTAATTAAAATTCATTTAGTTATACCTATTGCGTAGGGAACATTGTTGAATGAATGGCCTACACTTTTTTCTCTCCCCATTTAAGCCTCCACTTTAGAGGTTCTTAATTAAATAAAAGTTTATTTCCAACGAAATTTATTTTACGAGTGTGAATATAAGTGAAGAGAATTTTAACAATGGTTATTTGTTCCTAATTTAATTCTATTCCAATCACATCAACGCTTACCTTCTCCCATGGCAATCTTTGAAACTTCTTCATCCTCCATTATCATACTTAACGTCGCATTTAATAGATTCTACTACTCACTAAATCACTTTAAACTCCAAATTGTTTAAATTTGTAAGTAGAAATTTAGTAATGTTTATTTGTTCACTAATTTAACTCTCTCTTTTAGACTCATCTTTGCAGGAGTGTTTCATTTGCCAATAGTTATCTCCCTTGGTAATGTTTGCAACTTCTTCCTCCTCCAAAACGCCTTAATATCATATTCAATATTCTATTACTTATCAAAATCTCTCATGGTTTTTATCATTACAGAATCGTTACTTTTAAAAGGAAAAAAAAAAAGTAATTAAACATCGTGGCCATTTTTGCATTTTTATTTAATAAACTCAACTCCAATCCCTAAAAAACATCTTATAAAACCTAAACTGGAGGAATCATTTTAATCACTTTGGGTTTATGTTATTGTAATAGAGAATTTTTTTTTTCTCAAAATGGTTTTGTGTAGTGTAAGAGGGAAAAAAACTTGAAGGCCTCGTTGACACTAATGTCAATCATGAATATCCATGATTATGGTTTGCCATTTTGGTTAATTAATTGAAATCAGTACAATGAATGTTTGTTGTAATGTTTTTTCAATAATAACTATTACTTTACATCACAACCAAATTGTTTTTTCACAATTTGTCTACTGTCATTCTAGTTGATTGAATATACCTGAATAACAGTTTTATTATTTCGAGATTTAAACTCTATCACAAGCAAAATTTCTCACTCAAACCAGTTGCTATAATCAAATTTGAACAAATATTTAAGATCTTAAATATGTGAACAGTTATTAACATTTTTCAAATTTGGTTCAACTTCTATTTTGGGGATAGTAATTTGAGACATAAAAATCGTTAGCGGTTGACTTTAAACCCAACAAAGAGTTATTGAAGTTTATGAGGCATTAAAAGGTCCGTTGGATTAAGTATAGGTTTGGGTCCATGAGAACGTGAACAAGAAAATTTTGAAATATTTTTGTATTGGCCATTAAATTTAAATAAATAGTCATTTGGATGAAAAAAATACTAAACAAAAACTAAGAGTTATTTTGATATAATCATTAATTTATGTATAAAACATTTCATAAGGGTTACATGCCACGTAAAATAAACTGCGTTTGTGTAATTGCCGATAACAGGTTTAATTTCCTCTCAGACCACACAAAGTCATCATAGAGAGATTAAATTGTTGGTTGTTCGGAAATATTTATAAGGTTTTGAGTTAAGTTTATTAACCATCAAAACAATATTTCCACCAAAGATTGATTATGTTGTTAATTCTTCTTTTTCTTTCAACCCCCAACTCATTAATCTCCTTCCTCTGTACTTTAAAAAATGATGATCTCCAAAGGAAATAAAAAATAAAAAAAATCAAGTTGTAAAGATAATTTAAATTTTGATGGTGATTTAATTTATTTGATACAGTAATGTGGACTTATAGTCAATGCTAATATGTTTTGGCAACCTAAAGCTAACATTAGTTTGCATTAGTTAATCATAGACTTGCTACTGTCCTTCTATAACCTCCACTTTGTCTTAATTATGCTATGTGTTTCCTCTATACATTTTTTTAAGTCAGCAAGTTTCAATTTTATGACTAACTCTGAGTTGTCGGCAATTTTTTCAATGCAATTCATTAAATTTGGGCATCACTATAGCCTAATGCCAACAGTAGTTGATGCTAAACACAAAATTCGTATAAATCAACTTAATATTTGAAAAACTAAGAATTAATAATTACTCGTGTCAATTAAACATAGAGTTAAATCTTTAGCTGGTTGATGGTGCGATAACAGATATAAAAGTTGTTGTGGCTTTGCGCTGTGATCAAATAGAGTTTGGGACTAGGATTAGATTTATGAAAAATAATTAGAAAAGTGATAATTAAGTTGTGGTTGATATGAAAATAAGGATAGAAGAGTGTACATGTGTGTGAAGCAAATGTTAAACATGGTACGAGTAGTAGCTGGAGTACGTGTTAATGGGAAGGTATATATAATTTAAAAGATGGAATGGTCTTGCAGCAGATTGAAACGATGATGGTTCTTGTGTCCACCTGTTATCTCTAGAGTAGGCAACGAGGACCACCATATCCAAACACAATTGGCTTGCTTGAAGTGAAATTACCGTAACGAAAACTGATTGGACAAATGAATTTGACACGCACAAAGACAAGCAGCATCAAGCACAGTAGAGAGTGTGGAGTGGATGAATGTGTAGATTCAAAGCGCTGGTTTGATGTTCTCGTGTTATTATTATTGTTGTTATGATTAGGATTATGTGATGGGCAATATTGCATCGTGTGCCGGGCGAAGAATAGCGAGGCACACTTCAACCGTTTAATTAAGCACATAGATAGATAGGACACCCTTAATTATTGTTCCAACTAATTTGGACTAAACTCTAGTTAAAACCTATTCATTTTTCTCCACTGTCCAAAACCAAATAAATCCCTATGAGACGGTGAGCAAGATATGGCTGCTATTTATTAAAGACTTAGGGTTGGATTAATTAGGCATAATTGGGATGAGTGAACAGTGAGCAATGGAGGGAAAGGAAATGAATAGTGATAATGATGTAGGTGAGTGGTGAAAGGAAATAATTGGGGGTAATTAAAGTAATAATGAGAATAGTAATGGAAATAGTAAGAGAAAGAGTGTAGCGTGATTGGTTGAGTGAACAGGTAATATGATGGGAACATGTTCACATGCGCATGGGACGGTGGGGGGCTCCCATTTAGGTCTACCGGTACTTGTCCACATCTATGAAAAATGAAAATTAAAGGCTAGGTAGGTTCTTTGTTTGTTTGTTTGCTTGCTTACGTGTGTGTGTTTGAGAGAGATAATAATGCAGTGATGGTGGCCTATGGAAACAGAAGAGGGTTTAGGTTAAATTGGGGGGTGAGGGGGCCTGCTTCATATGAACTTTTTCAAAACTCTGCCGGGAGCTTTCACGATCCATCAGATCCTGTAAGATACGTTATTTGATGCTTCTTCGTTTAATGGGTGTCACTGTCACGACCCACCAACTATGGGCTTCAGGCCCAGTCGGTTGGAGCCGAGGCACCCCTTCTTCTTGGGCCCCACGCTTCCCCTATCGTGCTCTCCTTCGGCCCCACCCACCCATCCATCTCCAATTCCCTCTCGCTTCCGCACACCACACTGCCTCGCTTTCTCTCACTCTCTCCATAAGACGCTTTTTTAGATAAATGCAAGATATTTTAAAAGATAAAAGAGAAAAAACGCTGCCAAGGAAGCCGCCACGCCCGGTGGAGGTGATGGAAAAGAGAAGGTGGAAGGAATTGCTTCATTCGGATGAAGGGGCGGTTTTGCCGGCGCAGGGTCGTGTTTGTAATGCCACACTGGGGCTACGTTGTCATACAATTAATGGATAACGTAGGTTCTTTTGTTTTTAAAGAAACAAGAAAAGGTGATGGTTGGAGTAGAGCGGGGAGAGAAAGGAGTTTTCAAGGTTTCGGTTCCTTATGTGACGTGGTGGTGGTGATGTTAATTTTCTGTACATTTCATATAATTTGTTTCTTTTTTATGTAAAATTTAGAAAAAAAAATAAAGCCTGGACTCATTTGGCTGGGCCATTTTTAATATCCACACCGTATTCTTTAAAAGGCCTGGACTCATTTTGCTGGTCTAGCGGTTTCATTATTTGTACATCCTTTTATACATGCACACCACATTCTCTAAAAAACGATTGGACTCATCTTACTAGTCCAGCAGTTTTGCTATTTGTACGCTCTTTACAATCTTTAGTAAATGCTATGGAATCATCCCCAAATGCTTGCTTGTCAGTACATGTGATGGATAACACCACACTGCATCAATCAAAGAGAGAAAAACTAGTATTAATTTTGTCCTTTTAACTTTCTAACTTTTTACAGTATTCACAATAAAAAATCGTACAACATTTTTAAAACAAAGAGAAAATTTACAATTTATAAAACCATGACTATTTAAAATTTAACTCTGTTTAATATGCATCTATTTCTTTCGACCTTTCATAGTTAAACTGTTTAAGTTGCCATTTTAATTGAAGAATAGTATCATACAAAAGGAACCCTGCACTTTCACAAAGTAAATATTAGGTATAAGAGGGTATAGAAAATGTTGATAGTAAGGAAGTAAATTATTTGTGAGAGTTATTATTTGATAAACTTTCAGAGTTGTATTAATAGAATGGAGAATCACTTAGATTATAATAAAATTTACGAATTTTTACTGTGTCATTTTTTTTATATATATGAAACAAAGATAGAGCTACTAAAAAAAGGGATAAATGTAGAAAAATTAAATTCGCTTGGAGGCAATATAGCCCAACCCACTAAAAAAAATTATAACTCAAAAAGGCTTATACGAATTAAGCCCAAAATATCATAACCAAAATGTGGATTAAGTGTTCTGAAATATAATTTTAAATTCTGAGATGTTATAATAGCATTATTGTGTTTGGATGGTCACAATTTTGTTCAAGATATCTTCTTGGAAGGGTCTGAAAATAAGAAAAAATGAAAAAGGCAGGGAGAGTGACGAAACAGAGTACGTGGCAACCAGCACTTGTTATTCTCTTTCATTCCCAATCAAGATTTCAGATGGTGAATTTGCGAAAATTCTTCCTCTGAAATTGGTAAGAAAAAAGGTGCAATCAATCGGAAGATAAGAGAAAGATGGAGCTGTGGAACAGAGCCCGAAGCTTTGCGGAAGAAGCAGCGAAACGATCTAATGATCTGTCTTTGGGAGCTTCCAAATTGAGCAACATCATTACAGAGACCACCAAAGAGATAGCGGCGCAAGCTTCCAAGCACTTGCCCCAACCTTCTCTCATAAACGACGTCGATCCCCAGCGTTTTGGCATAACCGAAGAATTGAGAGACTTCGTCAAAGGGATCACCATCACCACCTTTGAACATTTTCCCCTTCAAGGTAATTTCTTTTCCTTTTTTATTCTATCTTCCAAAAAACAAATAAATTATCGTAATAAAGAGATAACAGAAGCATTACTCTGTCTGTTGATGGCCTGGCAAGATCCAAACTTGTGTCATATTCTAAAGTGAAAATGGAGCATTTCATTCTGTACCATTTAGTTTTGTTATTTAAAACCTATTTTAATGATTTTTTATTCCAAAATTTCCATCATTATCAAACACTAATAGTTCCTTTCAAATGATACCTACCAAGTTTGAATTCTGGTCCATTTTCAGATGATTCGGAAATTTCTGATGTTACTGCGGTTTCAAATGTCAGGCAGGATCTAACTGATTGGCAGGAAAAACATGCCAGTCTTGTTCTTTCTACCGTCAAGGTAGCATCTTTTGTGTTTCGTTAAATCAGAATATTATCAAAATTGTGCAGTGCATGACTACTTTTATCATTGTTAATGCACCACGTGTTTTCTTAGTGCTTTCATTAAATTTAAGAGAGACACCTATTATCAGTATTTTACTAGCATGCAAATAATGTTTGGCTGAGAAGTACTGATTGCTTGCTTCTAGTTTAGTTGTAGACTCATCTATTAGATTATCCTTTACTCATGTACTTACCAGACAATACCTCAATCTTTCCTATTTTTCTTACTTTAAAATTTCGTCTAAATTATTTCTTGGGAATATAAAGTTCGATAAAGTTTTATAACTTCTTATTTACATTCTTCCTCCAAAATACACAATTCTAACAAACAGTTTATTCAGTCCTACTACATCGTCTATAACATACACTAATCATCATATTTTTTCTTCTTCTCTTACCAAATAGGAGTGAGTAATAGGTTAAGCAAAAGATTATGGTAGATAATGGGTGGCAAGGCGAACGTCACCACCACTGGACCGTCTAGTGTCAAAGGCATTCATACTCCATAGGGGAAGTACATGGTAGAATAGGTATGGTAGAATAGGTAGTGTCTCGAAATGTATTCTCAATTACATTTGCACGCCAACCATGTCCATAAAAGTATGCGAAAATGTCTGCTTTAAAGGAATTATGCCCGTTTGGATCTGTCATGGCTTGCTTTTATTTGGAAGGGATTTGTGTTCAAAAGAAAAACATATGAAACTAAGATAGACATACATTAAGTATAGTTTTGCAGCAAAAGAAATTCTTCAAGATTTAGTAATGATAATAAACAAATGGTATTCAATATCAAGGTTTTTAAAAAAATGTTACCTTCATAATTATTTAATATACGCAAAAGTCTTTAGTTTACAGATTGTTAACCATTTCAGTTCTCGTAAGAATGACATCTTGAGAAGAAATCCTTATTAGGAAATAAATGATCTGTAGTTAGAAAATACAAATGTTTCTTGTCTTTCATTAGCATGGAAGATATTAAAATATGTAACATAATAAATAATTTGAATGAAATTATAGTGTCGAGTCAGGACAATTGAGCAATCACAACCACACCTCACACCACCAAAAGTAACATATGCGATCTGATTGGAGTTTACGTGGGATCCGAGAATGTTTACATAGATCTCGCCCATTTATGATAATTTTCACTATCAGTAAGGAAGAAACCAATATCAAAGCAGGATTATGTTATGGTAATGACGTTTGATGGATTTTTAAGGTAATTTAAATTATGATTTGCAATCATAATCCATTAAGACGCTAAAAAGAATCTTCTTATTTATTTCAACATACTTTTATTTCCTTTCTTTAAAGGTTTTGATTAATAAAATAATTTTTTACTTTTCAAGTGAATGAGAAGTGCCTAATATTTATCAACTTGTCCAGAAAATTACTCAACCAGGATACTTTGCAAACCGAATCTTAAACACATAAATACATTAACTTATAGAGTGTTTGTGAGATTCAAATACTGTGAGTAATTTGTGTGTCTGAATTGGAGTTGACCATTGTGTTCTAGGAGCTTTTGTTTGTGTACGTGAGAAAGAGGGAAGGAGTGGCGGGGAGAGAGCAATGATGTAAGAGTTAAAAACCTTGAATTGCTACATGGTGAGGTATGATTGTCCTTTTTCATGCACCTGCAACTGTGACCTTGTCAGATCCACTCGTGATGGTTGGTGATATGCTGCATGGTAAATTATAAGATGCTTTGTATTTTTATTTCCAAGTTTATATGTTAATCTAGCATGAATAAAGTAAAATCTTCCACCTTGGTGTGTGGGCTGGTTTGTGTAGGTTCTTTTATATTCTCTGTCAGTTACATATTTGAAACATAATGCACTCCCACTATTCAGTTTATTCTTTGTTACAGGAGATTTCTCGATTGAGGTATGAACTGTGTCCACGAGTCATGAAAGAGAGGAAGTTTTGGAGAATATATTTTATACTTGTGAATAACCATACTGCACCGTATGTAATTTTTCTTGTTGCTTGAGTATTTTGGTTTCAATTAAATATTGTTTTGAGTTTCATTTGACTTGGCTCAATTTAATAGAGGATTGTTTGATGTTTGGAGTGTTAAAATACTAAAGGAAAGAAATTGAGGGAACTTCTGCTGACAATATGAACATGTGAAGTTTTCAGAAATGTAATTTAGATGTTTAAAGGAGAGTTCATACAGGCAGCAGAATGTGGTTGAATTTTTCAAAATAACAAGTATTGGTACAGTATAATAACAAAATTTAGTTGGATGAGCATAAATTATTAATAATAATAATTTAGCAGATTATTGGTACACCTAAAAAATCAACATTGTGGAAAATTGTCATGCTAGTTATACTAGCACATGTGTTATATGAAATGCATCTAGCATTTAACTCAATCAGCTGATCATAACCTGGGTTATATTGTTGTAGTTATGCTGTTTTGTGACATTTTGTAAACTTCTGCCTTGTGATTTCTGGCAGCTATGAGAATCACTACATGGAAGATGAAAAACTAAAATCTTCTGAACAAATAAAAGATCACATAGTCACAATGCAACCGTTAAATCCTGAATTAATCTGTAATCAAGAGGCGCAGAAAGTGCAAAAAAAGGCCAAATTATCAAATTCATCAACTGGGCAAGACTTGGATGTATATCTTCTGGGAGAAGGAAACAGTGATGACGAGCCCGGTACACCTTATTACTTTTATCTATTAAAAATTGTTATTTTTTTTCTGAAAAATTTTGTATATGAGTTTGGTATCTCTCCATTTATAAATGACATAAACACATTTAATGTCCCAGAGTAATTTAAAGGATATTAACCATATAGGAAATGGATATGTGCTCTGGGTGAATTTAAACTTTGGTGACTTTATATTTGCCAACAATCTCTGTGGTCTTTCAGATGACGGCGATGGAAAATACAATGATGATTTGGACAAACTGATGGATAATTCGGTAAGCATGATATATCTGTACTGGTTTAATTATGGATGTGCAAGTGCATACGCACACTCGCTATTTAGGATTACCCAGCAAACTATAGTTTTATATTTCTTAAAATGTTTCTGAAACGGTTACTTATTAAAACTTCTGTGTATGTGTCTTTTTTATTCCTTGAGTAAAAAAACAAAAACTTCTAGTTTACAAGAAGATTTCATACATACTATAAAATATTAGTATTAATTTGTGTTAGAATTTGGCAGTAAAAGAGGAATGTTTTTTGGTCAGTAAAAGAGTGTTGAACCATATCAGATAAGTAGAAGATTTATTTGGGCCAATTGGAACTTGAGTTTGGTCTGAAATTTTATTAAATCATTCATTGAAGTTGGCAGCACTGATGGATTTTAGAACTTACTTGAATGTCCAGGATGATGAGAAAGGAAAATCATAGAAATTATTGGCTGACATTAAATATGGCGGAGAAGAAATGAAGCTTAATTTATTGATGCGGCACTTAGGGTGGCTCATCAGTTCCGTGATGCCTACATTTATTCTTTCAACCCTTTCCTGCCCCTTTATCTAAGTGTTAGCAGTTTCCCCATGTCGAGGGACATGAAGGTTGGGTCTTTGTGATCATAAAACTTATAACTATTTGGTGTCTCAGCTTTGTTATTCTTTAAATATTTTTTTTGTTAATCTAATACTAAGTAAGAAAGTTAGTCTATGGAATTTACAGCTGTCTAATACTAATTAATATATTGTTATTTTTGTTTAACTAATAAAGTAATTCTTTATTGTTAGCATTTTGACATAGTTTATGGAATTGAAGGAAATGGTTGAGATTGGTGTTTGTTTGCTATTTTTTTTCTTAATTTAAGTTGGTAAGCTCGTTTAACTCACTAACTTCATGTCGAAGTTTGAACTTGGAAGGGTATATTCTCTAAAAAATAAATGGAAAATGTTGGTTGACAATCACACCTAGTTGCCAACTCTTTGCCAGTTGAGATGGATTAGTTGAGGTGGATTGTACGCTTATGTGGATAAGGAACACTATTGATATTTTGTTCTGTATTAAAACATTTGAATTTTTGTTATGTTTTTTGGCGGGACGTTTGAACGGAGATTGCTAATGCTTTTTTTATCCTTTATTTGAATATTATTATTATTATTAAATATTAAAAATGATAGTTATAGTCGTTGTCTAATTTAATAAAAGTGAGTAACATAATTTTTTTTAAATGATCGGAAAACACGTGTGCATAATTTATCTATGATAATAAAAAAATTAAAATTTTAATTATTATAATTAAAATAATTACGAAAATTATTTTTAAAATTTATATTAAAATTATATAAATATAAAATAAATATAAACCTTTTTATTAATTTTATTAATTTTATAATGTTATAATTATATTGTAAAATTCTATCAAAATGAAAAAGGAAAATTATAATAAATTTTTTATATGAAAATAATTATAGGATATTCTAATATTTATTTAAAAATATGATTATGATCCTATAATAAAAACACTTTCAAAAATAATATTATTTACATATGTCATTATTTTTTTAAAAAGTTAAGTAATTTCAGCATAGGTTAACTTTTAGTTTATAATTGGAATATTCAGAGTTTAAGAAACGATATTAAAACAAGGTTTCCAAAACAAAGGTAAATTAAATTATATTTTTGTCTAATTTTACACGAAACAAGTAAAAAACAGAATTGAGGAGGGAGAGGAGATTTTTTTTTTTTATTCATTTTGGTAGAAATTTCTGTTGAGATATTGAACAAAGCATAGAATTAAAAAGAAAACATAATGATGGGCCTAAGAAACAAACACAACCCACACATTGTCCATCAACATAGTCGAATATTGATACCTAGTTTCACTCATTTTCTTATCATTAAAATAAAACATAATGGTAATAAGAAGAAGACACCAAAGTTACTTAGTACCTAGTCCAAATTTATCCATAAACTTAAGACTTAATAGTGATGAAATGTATTTCGATTACATATTCTAGATTGTTAAACAATATTAAATAATAATTTTAAATTGTATAATTGGTAACTTAATATTTAACTTTTAATTTTTTATTATAATTTAAAATATTTTATATTATTAAATCTTTTTATTTTAAATATTTAATAGTTTCACATAATAAGAGATTAAAATCAATTTAAATACACTCATCTTTCTTAATATTTTAAAATGTCTTTTGAAAATAAAATCGGAATAATCTTCAAACCCCAAAAGAAATAATATCTCAAATGTCAAGTGTCGACTGTAACTCGTGAAAAATTCTTTGAAAATGAGTTATGTAAAATTACTTTTTTAGTTTTTTACATTCTAAAAAGTCGATTCTAAATAATATGTAAAAGACAAACACATACCACCACAGCACAACATCTTACTGAGGAGGCAACTGTGTTGGACTAAGATATTGGTTCCATTGGGTCATATAGTCAACCTAAATACAACAAAGTCAACATCTTGGTCCGAACATAAGCAACCTAATACACAGTCTCAGTTGACGATGATCTGCACATTTCCGAAGAAATAGTACACATGTAAAGCATCAAATTACAGTCAGAAACAGTTACGAGTCCCACCATAGCATTAAAAGGGATGGTTTACCACAACCACATATAAAAAGTGGATAAAAGTTTGTATTTTTTAATAATACTGGAGTTGTATGAACACGTATGACTTCTGGCCTCGATCGGCTTTATAAAAAAATTCAATTACTGAGAATCTTATAATATAACTTTAAAGGTTTTTTTTTTCCAGTTAAATCAGTTTTATTAGTTTGAAAATATAATAAGTTTAATCTGTGATGACTTTAATAGTTTATTTGTATGGTGCAGCCTATAATAAAAAAAATTGAAGAAAGAAATTTGTTGAAGAAAAAGAAATTGAATGAAGTGCATGTGAATGATAGTGTGCATTGTTTATACCACCATTGCTGGGCACAGGAAGACGATAAGGTAGGTGTCCACAGCAACAACACAGAATGTTTGAATGCAAGCAATAACTACAAACGATTCTGAGTTGAAGATTGAAAGGAAGAAGACAAGCCTTGCACACTGCACATGCAATCTGTGCTCGTAAAATTGAACATTGCCTTCAATTGAAGTCGTGACCTACCACTGGATCACTTTTCTTTCTTCAAATAAAACTCAAGTCGTCTTCACAATTTTCATTTTCGACCAAGTGCTGTTCTTGAGAATGATTTTGCCTTCAACTCAACCCATACATCCTAAAGCCACTTTCTACGAAGTTGTACGAGCACGCTAATTTTTTTTTATAAAAATAAAAATCGTCTGTTAAAGTAAGACTTAAACAATTAAAAAAAATAGATTCAAAATTGTGTGAATATTATATATAGGAACTGTGTCTTCTGTTTTAGATTGGTTTCTTTTCTGTATTGGTTACTTAGGTGTAAATTATTTTTTTGTATCTCTATAAATTCTTTTAATATACTTTTTCTTAATATAAGAAAATACATTTAATGTTTTAAGAGAACTCTTTTATGTATATTCTTGTTCTCTTATTATATCTTCTTGTTTTAATATGTTATCATACTATTATTATCAGTTTAATAAACATTATATTCCTCTTTTGCATATGTTCTATTAAGATTTTACTCCTCAACATATCTACAATTTAACTAAGAGACTATTGCACCAAGGTTTACTAGCCTATAGAATAAGTATTCATTTTATATCATAATCAGTTTTAGCAACCAAAAACTATGGTTGTGAATGGCAGTAATCTCAACAATACTAATTAGTATCTCCCATTCTAGAGCTTCTCCACATGTAAGTGAAAACCCTCAAAACATTCAACAAACTTGATCCTTTTAAAGGTCTAGATTCGATTTACATTGACAAGATTTGCACATACATTCTTTTAGTTTTTCCTCATTTCTATATGTAAATAATCTTATTATTTGTCTTTAAATAAACTTTTTTATGTTCCTTCCATTAAAAAAAAATTGATCAATGTTAGTAAAGTTATACTAAAGATAATAATATTGTTTTGAATTCCATGACACTTATTATGTTGTTAAATCTCAAATCAGTAATAAAGTCTCAATGCTTGGCTTCATCGGTTCAAATGGACTATATTGTCTTTCCAATTTTAAATGTGCAATCCATCATTAAGTTTTGTTTCTTGTTTAGTTTCTCATTCTAATCCTGATTATTTTTCTGTGTAAATTCTTGTAATCTAAATAAATCTTTTACACTTTGGCACAACAAACTTTGCCAGCCTAATCAACTTGTATTGTGTTATATTTTGCAATAAGGCAATATATTAATTTCTAATAAAAATGTTGATGTCAATAAGGCTTATTGTGATAGAAAATATCATATATTCCATTTACAAATAATTAGCTTTAGTATATTATTTTTGTACATTATATTCTAGGTTTACTTATATTTACCTACTTAAAAGTAAAAATAAAATTCTTAACATTTTTTAGCTATTTAAATCTGTGACAGAATTACATTTTTAATGTCGAACTTAAAAACCTATAAAATGATTAGAGAGGTGAGTTTAGACCTATTACAAATTATTTCAATAAATTTGGTATAACTTATAAACTCATTTGTTCTTATGCACACGGTCAAAAACGATATTATTGAAAGAAAATATATACATATTATTAAATTTTCTCGTTCATTTTTTGACCTGTTATATATTGCAAATCTGCATATTTATCTTTCAAATCCTTGATTTCATGTTGTTTAAAACTTTTTTGGGATGTGTTTACTTTCCTATTCTCCCACCTTACTACAATAATAAATTGGAATTCTAATCTCATGATTGTATTCTTAAGTTTTACTAGCTGGATATAAATGTTTGTCTCATTTTACTAAAATTGATATCTTTAAAGTGGTTAAGTATAGTTTCTTTTTGAACTTTGTTATTGCAAAACCGACTTACTCCACATAATCACTTTACCTTTGTCTAACGCTTCTTTCATAGATTTCAATCGTTTGGTTTTCCTTATATGTTTTTTCTTGGTTATGAGAAGGGTTATTGCAAACACTCAAATCTCAAGTTAGTGAACAATCCGAAATGTTAGAAATGCTTCAGGAGTTATATTACCTTGTGCCTTTGACATGTACCTGTATTTGTAGAGTTATGGTTGGGCATTTCCCTCATGAATCCAAGGCCCAAATGTTAATCTAGTTTTATTATCTTAATTATGGGTTAGGTGACTGTAATATTCAATCGTTCAGTAATAACTTATGAGGCCTTTAAGTGTTCGTCGAACATGTAGCAGAAAACTTAAAAGATGCTTATGGTTATTGATTGGGGAAGAGACCTTGCTCCGTTAGGCCAAATGATACTTTCACATGTCGGTCAGACACTTCAGTCTGAGGATAAGTAGGTCGAGACACAGGCTAGTACAAACTTGTTTTCATTCATACCTACTAAACCATCTTCCTCCTCTTATATATTAGTTAGTTAGGTGTCAATTATATATTTATATTTTTATAAATTTTATTAATCTACATTTTTCAATATAAAAAAATATATTCAATATTTTCATAAAATCCCTTTTATGTATCTTCTCGTTCTCCTTAAAATCACGTTCTCAAAACCGTCTGTGGAGATGTGATTTTTTCCCTCTTCACTTGAACTTCAAAGCACAATAATTTAATATATATATAT
>Ga0209700_103362_pt1 | contig 30854 bp, 22 predicted proteins | sample SiratroredBW_FD_187528 | JGI IMG/M metagenome (GOLD analysis project Ga0209700, IMG submission 187528) | Root nodule microbial communities of legume samples collected from California, USA - Siratro red BW (SPAdes) (version 2) | ecosystem: Host-associated > Plants > Roots > Nodule | place: USA...
TTACTTGCTGTGGGTTTCAGCAAGGGAGTTCTTGAAGCACACAGTGGATTCTGTGGTGTTTCTTGGTCTGCTGTAGGGTCAGCAGGGGTTGGCTGCAGAGTGCAGTGTCGTCTTGCTGTAGGCAAGTATTATAAACTGGATCAGGTTGACCAGTTTAGTGAAATCCTTACTGTGTGTGAGGGACTGGATGTAGCCCTGCTGTTGGGTGAACCAGTATAAAAATCTGTTGTGTCCTTATTCTCTCTTGCTCTCTCTTTTTATTATTCTTGCTGATTGTCTTGAATTTTTCAGAATTAAGTGAATCTTGCTAATTGAATAACTTCATCATTTTCTAAAAGCATTTTCAAAAACAACCTAAAATCAGTTATTCCATTTTTAACACAGTCTAATCCAAACTGCTCTGAATCTGCTAACAACCAGTATATTAGTTTTCTGCAAATCAGCAGTTTCGCAATTTGCTAGGTTAACTGTTTATCAGTTTATTTCACCAGAAAACCAAATCTTTCACTATATAAAACTGTTTTCAGAATCTTTAATTGAACTATAATTGATTTAAGACTTAAACATCTTTTAATAAGTGTTTCTTTAATAAAAAGAATTTTATTTTTTGATTGACTCATTATAATTCGAACTGTGGATTGAATTAGAGTTGATCAATTCATTCTGTGTGGTTAACTACTATTCTGTTTCTGTACAGTTAACTAAATTGCTTCCGCACTTACATTCAAATTCTGATAAAATTGTTTGACTTGCTGCATTGTACTGTGACTGGATTATATTCTGTTTACTGGTTCATTCTACTGTCTTGCTCAGTAAAGTCAATAAAGATCCAGTTTATTAAACAACTTTGAATTTCTTAAAAGGTCAACTAGTTTTTGAAAAAGATTTTGAAATCCAATTCACCCCCCTTCTTATATTTCAGCCAAAACAATTTCTTTCAATTGGCATCAGAGCTAGGACTTGTATCCTAGTCAAGTTTTCAATCCATGGCTGAAAACAGTTTGCCTTTTACTGAGGGAGCTTCAATAAATAGACCTCTAATGTTTTCTGGTGTGAATTACCAATTCTAGAAAATCAGAATGCAGATCTTTATTGAGTCTATTGACAGAGACATTTGGAATGCGATAATAAATGCACCGTATACACCTATGCTTATTGTTGATGGTGTGTCTGCTGTGAAATCTTTTGATGAACTGACTGATATAGAGAATAAGTGTGTGCAGTATGATTGCATTGCCAAGAATATTATAACCTCTGCCTTGAACATGGATGAATTTTTCAGGGTGTCTCAATGTACCTCTGCAAAGGAGATGTGGAAGGTGCTAGAAGTCACTCATGAAGGCACGAATGATGTGAAATGGGCAAGGAAACATGCACTGATTCAGTATTCAGGATGCAATCAGGAGAATCAATTGCTGATGCGCAGAAACGATTCACTCATATAGTTAATCACCTGATCGGACTGGGAAAGCAGTTTGATAAAGAGGAACTGAACATCAAGATTCTCAAATGCTTGGATAGAAGTTGGCAACCCAAGGTGACAGCAATTTCAGAAACTAAAGATTTGACAACTCTCACAACAGCTGCACTGTTTGGCAAACTGAGAGAGCATGAACTGGAGATGACAAGGCTGGACAAAATGGAATCTGCTAAAAAGAAATCCAGAAGCCTTGCACTGAAATCAAAAGTTGCTGAAATAGAAACCAGTGAGGACAGTTCAGAAGAAGATAGTGATTTTGAAGACATCAGTCTGCTGACAAAACAATTCCAGAAATACATTAAGCTGAAGAGAAAGGGAAAGAATCAGCAATCTAAAAAGTATACTAGAAAACCTAATTTAAATCCAAATAAGCTAACCTGTTATGGCTGTGGCAAACAGGGACATATGAAAACAGACTGTCCAAATCTGGCTATCAAAGAGAAGAGCATTAAAAAGAAGAATTACAAAGCTGGAAAAGGAAGAAAGGCATATGTTGCATGGGAAGACAATACTTCTTCATCCAGCAGGTCTTCACAGGAAGACAATGAAGGAAATCCGTGTTTTATGGCTGGAAAAGATTCTGAGGTTAGCAGTGAAGATTTTAGTACTTCCGTTAACAGTACAAATTACAGTTTACTACTGTATGCGTTTAAAGAGACGCATGAGGTAGCAGAGAAACTGGCTCGTTCCAACAATAGACTGAAGGGTAAGAATAAATGGTTGGAAGCCAGAGTTAAGGAACTGGAAGATGAAGTTTTAAGACTAGAAACTGACCTTGATCACTACAAAACTTCCAGTAACTTAGACTCCAGCAAGCCAACAAAATGTTAAAACTGTGTAGGTCTTCAAAAGAAAGTGAACTACCTAATTAATACTGCTTCAAAGTTGACTATGGGAACAACCAATCTGAATGCCATTCTGGGCTCTCAGAATTGTGTTTTCGAAAAGGCTGGAATTGGACATCAACCCAATTTCCCAAGGAAACAAAAAAAGTACAGTAGCTTTTTCGAAACTAATACTAAACAGTTTTCACAGCCTATTACCTGCTTTTATTGTATGAAAAGAGGTCATTCTGTCAAAGACTGTAAATTTAGAAGGTTTTTAGTGCCAAAAGGTTTAGTTAGGTGGGTGCCGAAAAGCACATCTAACATTGTTTGACCCAAGTTTAGCAGGGTACCAATACCTCAATTCTAATCTATGTTGCAGGTCTGCTTGGTATCCAGTAAGCTGATGTGGTATCTGGACAGTGGATGCTCAAAGCATATGACAGGAGATTCAACTCAGTTGATTAATATCAAATGGAAACCTGAAGGATATGTGACATATGGTGACAATAATCGAGGCAAGATACTTGGAGTTGGCAATATTGGAAGAAATAATAGAGTAATCATCGAAGATGTACTCTTAGTGAAAGGATTAAAGCACAACTTACTAAGCATCAGTCAACTGTGCGATAAGAGATACAAGATCACGTTTGAGCCTAATCAATGTCTCATAACAGATTCAAAATCTGCTGAAACAATTCTTGTAGGTAAAAGAATGAGTAACATTTACATGCTTAATGTGTCCTGCATAACATCTAGCATGAATTGTTTGCTATCCCGAGATGATGAGTCTTGGTTGTGGCATAGGAGACTTGCACACATTCACATGCATCATTTAAATAGGATTGCATCTAAGGATCTTGTAATTGGTCTTCCTAAGCTTAAGTTTGAGAGGAACAAACTGTGTGGAGCATGCCAAATGGGTAAGCAAACTAAAAGCTCTTTTAAACCGATTAATGTTGTTTCAACAACTAGACCACTTGAGCTGCTGCATATGGATTTATTTGGTCCCTCTAGAACTATGAGCCTAGGAGGGAATTATTATGGTCTTGTTATTGTTGATGACTATTCCAGGTTCACTTGGACATTTTTCATAGCCACCAAAGATGAAACTTACCATGTCTTTAAAGGATTTGTCAAAGTTGTTCAGAATGAAAAGGACTGCAGTATTTCATCCATTAAATCTGACAATGGAAGAGAATTTCAGAATGAGAAGTTTGACAGATTCTGCAGTAAACTGGGTATTCAACACAACTTCTCAGCACCAAGAACTCCACAACAGAATGGAGTTGTTGAAAGGAAAAACAGATCTTTGGAGGAACTGGCCAGAACCATGTTGAACGAGAATGGACTACCCAAATACTTCTGGGCAGATGCTGTCAGCACAGCGTGTTATGTGCTAAATAGAGTGCTGATCAGACCCATACTGAAGAGAACTCCATATGAACTATTCAGAGGAAGAAAACCGAACCTGTCTCACCTAAAGGTCTTTGGCTGTAAGTGCTTCATACTTAATAATGGTAAGGACAGCCTTGGTAAGTTTGATTCCAAGTCTGATGAAGGTATTTTTGTGGGTTACTCACAACATGGTCATGCTTATCGGGTTTATAACAAGAGGACCATGCTGATAGAAGAATCTGTACATGTGAATTTTGATGAAGCTAACCCAGATATGCAGGAAAGACTTGAGACACATGCAGATGGTGAAAGTCCAATTATTCAACCAACTGGAACTGAACTGGAAAACAAGACTGAAGAAACCAGTGTGCTACCAGAAATTCAGTCAACAGAAGCAGAAGAGCAATCTGCTGAACAAGAAGGTGTTCCTGACAGGATCAGTTCAAACATGCCTAAGGAGTGGAGAATTCCTAGGAATTTATCATTGGACAATGTAATTGGTCAGGTGCAAAAAGGTGTTTCAACCAGAAGTGCACTGAATCAATTCTGTGAACATATGGCTTTTGTTTCACAGACTGAACCAAAGACTGTAGCTAATGCACTGGAAGACAGCAACTGGATAACAGCTATGCACGAAGAACTGAACCAGTTTGTAAGGAATGAGGTCTGGATACTTGTTCCCAGAACCAGTAAGATGAATGTCACTGGCACCAAGTGGGTTTTCAAGAACAAGTTAGATGAACATGGTGTTATCGTGAGAAACAAAGCTAGACTGGTTGCCAAGGGTTACAATCAGGAAGAAGGAATTGATTATGGAGAAACCTATGCACCAGTAGCAAGACTTGAAGCTGTTAGACTGTTCTTAGCTTATGCTTGCATGAATGGATTCAAGCTTCACCAAATGGATGTCAAAAGTGCTTTCCTTAATGGGTATATTGATGAAGAAGTCTATGTTTGTCAACCTCCTGGATTCGAAGATCATAAGCATCCAGATTATGTCTTCAAATTGAAGAAAGCTCTATACGGTTTGAAGCAAGCCCCAAGATAGTGGTATGAGAGGTTGAGCAACTTCTTGCTATCTCATGGGCAAAACAGATAAGACATTGTTTGTTAAGAAAGCACTCAATGATATTATTTTGGTTCAAGTATATGTTGATGATATTATATTTGGATCCACTAATCAAAATCTATGTGAGCAGTTTGTTGCAGCTATGCAGGGAGAATTTGAGATGTCTATGATGGGTGAACTTAACTACTTTCTTGGACTGCAGATCAAGCAACTAAATCATGGGACATTCCTTAGTCAAACCAAGTATTGCAAAGAGTTATGAAGAAGTTTGACATGGAAAACTGCAAAGAGATTTCAACACCTATGGCCACTAATTGTTACTTGGATTCGGATGAAAAAGGAACCAGTGTGGACCAAACCAAGTATAGAGGATTAATCGGGTCACTGCTGTATCTTACTGCCAGCAGACCAGACATAATGTTTAGTGTTTGTCTCTGTGCCAGATTTCAATCCAATCCAAAGGAATCACATTTCATAGCAGCAAAGAGAATTCTGAAATACCTACAGGGAACTACAACTGTTGAACTATGGTATCCAAGTGAGGTATCTCTGGATTTAGTAGGCTATTCTGATTCTAATTTTGCAGGTTGCAAAATTGACAGAAAAAGCACCAGTGGAACATGCCATCTGTTATGATCAAGCTTGATATCCTGGCATAGTAAGAAACAAGCATGTGTTGCACTGTCCACTGCTGAAGCTGAATACATTGCAACTGGTAGCTGCTGTGCACAAAGCCTATGGATTAAACAACAGTTAAGTGATTTCGGACTTAACTTGTCTAAAATTCCATTATTATGTGACAACACTAGTGCCATTAATCTTACAAAGAATCCAGTTCAACATTCAAGGACTAAGCATATTGAAATTCGCCATCATTTCATTAGAGACCATGTCAATAATGGTGATTGTGAAATTCAGTTTGTTAGTACTGAAAATCAGCTTGCTGATCTTTTTACAAAGCCACTTAATAAAGAAAGATTTAACTTCCTTCGAAATGAACTTGGAATTATTGATTTAAATTTGTGAAATAAATCAGTTCAAGCTGAATGAATTATTGGCTGATTTTATTACTTGACTGTTTTACAAATCTCAGTGTTAAATTTCATTCCTGAACAGTTCACTAGATCAGTTTTTAATTTTACAGATTACATAACCAGTTTCAATTTCTCTTACTAAATTAATTTTTGATTTCATTTAATACATCAGGTTCACATTATTACTCACTATTTTAGATCAGTTTTTAAAATCTGATAAATAGAAATCTTAAAACTGACTGGATATTGGTATCTGATTAAATGTTAATTCTGGATGCATGTGGAACTGTGTTGGAGTTACAATGCAACCAAAGTGGTACTGTGTAACTGAAAGCATTCGAGTAGAACCATGCACAGTGGAACCCAGCGAGTTGAAGAGCTGAATAAGACAAAACAAGTTGACACTCATGTTTAGCATGTGAAGAGAGAGACAGCCCGAGATGCCACATGGCACTGCATCAGTGGAGAGTGAACTAGTCAAAAAGCTGGTTTTGAAGAATTTCTACAGCTAAGTATAACCTGCTCTGAATTGATTGCCTGTAAAATCTCAACAAACTACAAAAGCTGTTTTGCATTTTTGAATTGTCAATCTATGTGTTGTTTTCCATAGAATTGTATTGCATTAAGTAGAGGGTTGAGCATGCATTCACTCTCACACTACATCACTGCCTTATTCGTTATGAGTGAGAAACTTAGTTCTCTTGCTTGTCCACCAAATATGGCTTCTCCCTCCAACCCATGAAAAAGAACCAAAAGGGCCACGGTTAAACATGCTGGGTCAGACAGTGACAACAATGAACCAGATTATCTGGACAGGTGGTTTGTTGGAAACTAGGAGAGTATAGCAGAGTACTACAAAATGTACAGTAGAAAGATCATTGTTACTCTGAAAGTGCTAAGTCTTGAGTGGCTAAAGGAGGAGAAACTTGATGAAGTTCGTGACATGCTCAAGTTTCAAAAGCTGGACAGATTCTTGAAGCTGATTGGGAACACTTACCCAGATTTGGTTAAGGTGTTCTTGACCAACATGTGGCATGATGAGGAGAATCTGTACTCACAAGTGAAGGGCATTGACATAGCAGTCAATGAGGAAGTTTGGCTGAGTGTCACTGGACTGAGGAATGAAGGAGCTACTGTTAGCAGAGGAAACACATCAGAACTGGGGAACTTTAACAAAGTTCAGTTCTACAAATCATGCTTGAGGAACCAAGAGTCTGCCTCAAGGACATTCAACGTAGGAGGACTTGTTGCTATACCGAGATTACTGGCGTATATTGTGATCTGGGTGCTGACTCCCCGTGGCTTGAATCATGCAACATTGACTGAGGAGGATCTTATACTCATGTATTGCCTCATGAATAAGATCAAAGTTAACTGGGTTAATATGATTCGTGAACATCTGTTCAAAGTTGGGAAGAAACTGGAATATCGCATCCCATATGTGATATTGTTGTCACAGTTTATTGAATACTTTGATATAGATGTGGAAACTGAAGTTGTTGAAGAAATCAAGGCGCTGAACCAGATTACTACTACAAATCTCACTAAGATCGGACTGAAGAAGATGAAGAATAAGAAATGGATTTGCAAAGCTGATGAAGAATCAGTTGATGAAGAAGAAGAAGAGGAAGAGAAATCAAGTGATGAGGATGATGAGGATGACGAAGATGAGGATCAAGTTGAACCAGAACCAGAAACACCTGCTGCTCGAAGTCAAGACTCCTTTTTCCAGATTCGAACAACTCATGATGACACAGTTCAGTCAATTGGAAATCCAGAATCGTAGTCATCACTAGTACTGTGAAACACACTTTCAGTTTATTGAAACATAAGTTGAAGACATCTAGTCCAAGATAGGGACTTTGTTCTTTCCACCAGACGAATAGGTCATCTGCATTTGCATATTTAGTGGTGGTTTCTCGTCCATTTGATGAATCCAATGGGGGAGAATTAGGTGTGTTTGTTTAGGGACTGTTGTGGTTGTTTTCTAGGAGTCTAGGTTTATGTTAGGGACTGTTGTGATTGTTTTCTAGGAGTCTAGGTTTATGTGCAATCTGCTGCTTTCTTGCTTTCTGTGATATTTTCTGTTGCTGATGTTTCATGTTTTATGTTACTGTTACTACTCTGATTTGTTGGTTTATCCAGCCCAGTCCAAATTTCAGTTTGTTATGCTTGTATCAGTTTGGTGCACGATGTGTACTGTTCAATGGTTATCATGTACTCGTGCTTAATATCAATGAAAGTTATTATCCTTTGTGTTACTATTTTTCTTCACTATGTTCTGTGAAGTATTTTTAACAGGATATCGAATTATGGGGGAGCAATTGCATAAATGCAGAATGGTTGATCAAAACTGGTTTGAGCATAAGGATGAGTGAAATCTATTTGCTTACAGTTTGATCAATTTACTGGAAATTGTTTACTGAACTTGCTCCTATTACCGATTGTTAATCTACTGCTATTGAGTTCAGTTGTTACAGGTTTGAACTAGACAACCCAACACACCATTGTTTCTCTTCATCAAATTGGGGGAGATTGTTAGCACCAGTGGGCTGCTATGATGATTTGATGAAGCCAACCAAGTTAAGAAGTTCAAGACCCTATGAGCATATGTGGAATGCATGAAGATTTCATGAAGATTGAAGACTTGGTCTAGAACTTAGGAGTGTGTGTTGTGGGGTAAGCTTGAGGTCTAATTAGTGAAGCATGCAATCTTAATCAATGATAAGCTCCAAATATATTTTCTGAATTAACAAAAGTTTTGAAAAATCATTAAAATCAAAACTTGCGTTTTAAATAACTGTTTTAACTAACTGGAGAAAAACAGTAGACTATTTAATTGACTAAATTTTTAAATGACAGTTATGTTTAAATAGCTGGCGCAAAATTTTTGGAGGTTAACGAAAATCATTTTACACATTTTCTGAGCACGAAAATTTGAGATTCCAAAGAGAGAAAAAAGAGCAAATGCGCCCGCGAGTCTTATGATCAAAGATCAATCAAAGTTTTCATCAAGAACGGTTTTCTTGAACTGCTGCTGGAGCTATCATCTGACTGAGACTGTTCTTCGCTGATTTGATCATCAAGACTAAGCCTTCTATACCTTTACTTGTTTCTTTTGTATTCGTTTGTATAGAAGTGCTTGTATTACAGTAACCTTGTTCGTACATCATCTGTTTTGACATTTATTCTGAGTTCTTGAATTGCCTGGGTTGGTAATTCTGTTCTGTACAGTGGGCTCTGTACAGGGTGCGACTTGCTGTGGGTTTCAGCAAATGTCTTCGTGAAACACACAGTGGGTTTCTGTGTGGTTTCCTATTCTGCTGTGGGATCAGCAGTGGTCTATTGCGAGTTGTAGTGAGACATTTCTGGGTTATACAGTGGGCTCTGTATAACGTTACTTGCTGTGGGTTTCAGCAAGGGAGTTCTTGAAGCACACAGTGGATTCTGTGGTGTTTCTTGGTCTGCTGTAGGGTCAGCAGGGGTTGGCTGCAGAGTGCAGTGTCGTCTTGCTGTAGGCAAGTATTATAAACTGGATCAGGTTGACCAGTTTAGTGAAATCCTTACTGTGTGTGAGGGACTGGATGTAGCCCTGCTGTTGGGTGAACCAGTATAAAAATCTGTTGTGTCCTTATTCTCTCTTGCTCTCTCTTTTTATTATTCTTGCTGATTGTCTTGAATTTTTCAGAATTAAGTGAATCTTGCTAATTGAATAACTTCATCATTTTCTAAAAGCATTTTCAAAAACAACCTAAAATCAGTTATTCCATTTTTAACACAGTCTAATCCAAACTGCTCTGAATCTGCTAACAACCAGTATATCAGTTTTCTGCAAATCAGCAGTTTCGCAATTTGCTGGGTTAACTGTTTATCAGTTTATTTCACCAGAAAACCAAATCTTTCACTGTATAAAACTGTTTTCAGAATCTTTAATTGAACTATAATTGATTTAAGACTTAAACATCTTTTAATAAGTGTTTCTTTAATAAAAAGAATTTTATTTCTTGATTGACTCATTATAATTCGAACTGTTGATTGAATTAGAGTTGATCAATTCATTCTGTGTGGTTAACTTCTATTCTGTTTCTGTGCAGTTAACTAAATTGCTTCCGCACTTACATTCAAATTCTGATAAAATTGTTTGACTTGCTGCATTGTACTGTGACTGGATTATATTCTGTTTACTAGTTCATTCTACTGTCTTGCTCAGTAAAGTCAATAAAGATCCAGTTTATTAAACAACTTTGAATTTGTTAAAAGGTCAACTAGTTTTTGAAAAAGATTTTGAAATCCAATTCACCCCCCATCTTGTATTTCAGCCAAAATAGTTTCTTTCAGTAACTTGACTATTCTCAAGGAATTGGGGCAAAAACTTAAGGCAATACAAAAAGTAACTTTCAGGATCAAATATGGGAATTTGTTGGGTTTGCTGGAAGTGGAGGTTCAGACGCCTGTAGTAACTGCCTTGGCCCAATACTATGATCCCCCTCTTAGATGTTTCACCTTTAAAGACTTCCAATTAGTACCCACCATTGAAGAGTTTGCATAGATCTTGGGCATACCCATGGAGAAGAGGGTACCCTATCAGCATATGGAACAACCTACCTCTATGTTCACCAGGTCCAAAATTATGAAGATGTCTGTGAAAGAGTTAGAGGGTAGGTTCACCACTCTGAATGATATGAATGGGTTTACTCAAGGGTTCTTGGAAAATCCTTTACACCAGCTAAGCGAAGAAAAAGATTGGGAAACGTTTATGGATGTCGTTGCTCTAACCATCTTAGGGATTCTGTTCTTTCCTAAAGCTGAAAACTTCGTGGACTATCCTACGATAAATGGCTTTGCTACTTTTAAGATCTGGTCTGAAAACCCGACTACGACAATCCTGGTGGATGAATACGTAGCACTCGATTCATGTCATAGCAAAAAAGAAAGTGTCTAGTGTGCTACTTGCCAATTCTATATGTTTGGTTGATTGCTTGTTTGAAGAGAGTGGTGGGGATTAAATGTCCAGTGGAATCAGTGATACAACAAAGGTTGGAAGTAAGGGATAAGCAAGGCTGAGCCCAATACCTTGTTGGTCTGACCTAAATGAAGATTCAATGGCAACTGGCGTGACAGTAGCAATCATGTCTTGTATAACAATGTGCTAGGTTCCTCAATGTGACACTTATAGGGACTAAGGGTTGTATTAACTACAATCCAGTGCTGGCTCAAATGCAATTTGAGTATCCAATAAAGAGAGCTCCTACCTCTTTTGTTTCACAACCATTCTTGTTTCTTTATGAGGATGGCTTCGCTGCTGAAGTATTACCTCAGGTTCGAAGGGCTTGCGAGGATGTGATCCCATGGAAAGAGACTCTAAACCATGTGCCCTAAACAATGGTGCTACATATCAACAATGGCTAGTGGAACGGGTCAAGAAAGTCAAGTTACCTTTCAAGCTAATTTCTTCTAATCCTATAAGGGAGGAATTAGTGGCAAAGGAGGAACCAAAGAAGTTGACACAATTGAAAAGGGAAGTTGAAAAATTGAAATGCAAAAAGATTGGATTGAACAATAATCTTTATGACCTTCATCACATCTATGCAAGCTTGAAAATAGATCATGAGGGAGTCGTGAAAAAGCAAAAGGAGGAAAGGAAGTACACTCTCTGGCTTAAGCAAGACTTGGTAGCGACTAATGTTGAGTTGTCAATGAGGGCCAGTGGAAGATCTTATATAATGGCATTTAAAGGGATAAGCAAGAAGCACTAGAAAAGCTACTATATCTCAGCCTGTTATGTGCTGAATCGAGTGCTCATCAGGCCAATATTGAAGAAGACCTCCTATGAGTTGTTTAAAGGAAGAAAGCCTAATATATGTCATCTAAAATTTTTTGGATGTAAGTGTTTTATTTTCAATAATGGTAAAGATAACTTGGGCAAATTTGATTTGAAATTTGATGAGGGTATTTACCTTCGTTATTCATTTCATGGTCATGCATATAGAGCATATAATAAGAAAACCATGTTAGTTGAGAAATCCATGCATATTGCATTTGATTAAACTAACCAGAATATGAAGGAAAGTTCTAAGACAGATGCAGATGATGAGATTCCAAATATTCAACAATTTGATACTGGACTGGAAAATAAGACAGAAGAAATCAATAAACCACTAGAAATTCAATCAACTAAACCAGAAAATTAGTCTGTTGAAACTAGAGTTGATACTGAAGCAATTAATTCTAGATTGCCAAGAGAATGGAGAGTGCCCAAGAATTTGTCATTAGACAATGTCATTGGTCAGGTTCAGAGAGGAGTATCAACTAGGAGATCATTGAATCACTTTTGTGAACACTTGGAATTTGTTTTACAAGTAGAACCAAAGATTGTAGCTAATGCACTTGAAGACAACAATTAGATAAATGTTATGCATGAAGAACTAAATCAGTTTGCTAGGAAAGAAGTCTGGACACTTGTTCTCAGAACTGATCAAATGAATGTCGAGTAATTAAGAGAGTCTGAATGGAACCATGCACTGTCGAATCCAGTTGGTTGAGAAATGAATAAGACAATAATAGTCAATGGTCATGTTGAGCATGTGAAGAGTGAGACAACTCGAGGTGCCACATATCACTGCAACAGTGGGAGTCAACAAGTCAAAAGCCGTTTTTTTCTCTGAAGCTACGTATAACCTGCTCTAATCTGTTAACGTGTAGAATCTCAACAAACTGGAAAAGTTGTTTTATATCTTACATTGTCAATTAATGGTGTGTCTTCTAGTGAATTGCTTCTCATTAAGTAGTAGCTCGAACATGCATTCACTTGCACACTATTTAACAACATAGTTTACCAACTGTTCTGTGTGCAAAGAACTTCCCTCTTGTTCCTCTTTATCCTCAAAAACATAGCTTCCTCCTCCAACCCTCGAAAGAGATCCAAGAGAGCCTTGATCAAACAAGATGGCTCAGATGAAAACAATGAAACCGACTATCTTAAAAGGTGGTTCATTGGCAATCAAGAAAGTATTGATGACTATTACAAACTATATAGTAGAAAAGTCATCTTCAGTCTTAAGAAGTTAAGCTTGGACTGACTTAAGGAAGAGAAGCTTGATGAAGTCAGGAACATGCTAAAATTTTAAAATCTGGATCATTTTATGAAGTTATCTGGAAATACCTATCCAGACCTAGTAAAAGTGTTTCTAACTAATATGTGGTATGATGATGAAACACTTTACTCTCAAGTCAAGGGGATTGACATAGCCATCAACGAAGATATCTGGCTGACGTTATTGGTATGAGGAATGATGGTGTCGTGGCGAGCAGAGTAAACACTACTGAGCTGGGAAACTTCAATAAGGTGCAGTTCCATAAATCTTGTCTGAGAAACCAAGAATCTGCATCCAGAACCTTTTCTATTGGAGGATTATCTGTTACGCCCAAAATCTTAGCCTACATTGTTATTTGGCTGCTCACACCACGAGGGTTTAATCATGCGACCCTGACTCAAGAGGATTTGATTCTCATGTACTGCCTCATGACTAAGACTAAAGTAATTGGGTGAATGTTATCCGAGAGCATCTTTTCAAAGTGAGCAAGAAGCTGGAGTACCACATTCCTTATGTGGTGCTTTTGTCAAGCTTCATTGACTCTTTTGAGATTGATGTAGAGGGCAAAGTTGTAGAAGAAGTGAAGACTCAGAACCAGATTTCTTCAGTCACTCTTAATAAGATTGGTTGAAGAAAATTAAGAATAAGAAGTGGATTTGTAAAGCTGACAAGGAGACTGTTGTTCAAGAGCATGATAATGAAGAAGAGACAAGTGATGATGAGGATGATACTGAAGATGAAGTTGGGGTAACTAACATGAATTATGAACAGGCTGGTACTGAAGGTTGAACACCTACTGCTCCTGTACAAGACACTTTTTCCAGATTTGAGCAACTAATGATCAATCAACTGAATACCATGGAATACAAGACTCAATTTAGAAGATTAGAAGCATCTAAGATACCCAATTCAATTCTTAGAAAGTTGAACCTATCCCTTGGCAACGGTTTGGTGAAGAAATCAACTAGTTGTTTCTTCGTTTCAGTAAATTGAACTTCACAATCTCCATTGCTCGTGTGATCCCTGATGAAGTGATGACGGATCTCAATGTGCTTGGTCCTTGAGTGTTGAATAGGATTTTTGGTTAGATTAATAGCACTAGTGTTATCACATTTAAGAGAAACTTTGGAAAGACATAAGTCGTAGTCAGTTAGTTGTTGTTTAAGCCACAGTATCTGTGCACAACAACTTCCAGCTGCTATATACTCAGCTTTCGCAGTTGAAAGAACCATACAGGCTTGTTTTTTCTTGTGCCAAGATATCAAGCTAGCTCCTACAAGATGACATGTCCCGCTAGTACTCTTTCGATCTAGCTTGCAACCGACAAAATCCGAGTTTGAGTAGCCTGATAAGCTTAGTGAAGCTCTTCTAAGATACCATAGTCCCACATTTACAATTCCTTTTAAATACTTGAGTATCCTCTTCACAACTTTAAAATGTAATTCTTTTGGGTTAGATTGGAACCTGTCACACATACAGACATTAAACATGATGTTAGGACGACTAGCTGTAAGATATAATTATCAACCAATTAGCCCTCTGTATTTGGTTTGATCTATAGAAAGTCCATTCTGATCCAAGTCAAGGTAGCAACTGGTAGATATTGGTGTAGCAACTTCTTTGCATTTGTCCATCTCGAATTTCTTTGAAAGCTCTCTGCAGTACTTAGATTGACACAAGAATGTTCCGTGCTTCATTTGCTTCACTTGCAATCCCATGAAGAAGTTAATTCTCCCATCATAGACATCTGAAACTCCCCCTGCATAGTTGACACAAACTCTTGACATAGATTTTCATTAGTAGAACCAAGTATAATATCATCAACATAAACCTATATAAGAATGAAATTAGAATTAATTTTTCTAATGAAAATAGTTTTATCAACCTTGCCTCTTTCATAGCCTTGGGAGGTAAGGAAGTTGCTTAAACTTTCATACCATTGCCTTGGAGCCTACTTCAAACCATACAGAGCTTTTTCCAGTTTGTATACATGATCTGAATGTCTGTGATCCTCAAATCCCAGCGACTGAGATACATATACTTCCTCATCTATGAAACCATTCAAGAAAGCACTTTTCACATCCATTTGAAAAAGTTTAAAACCACACAAACATGCATAAGCAAGCAACAATCTAACAGCGTCTAGTCTAGCAACAGGAGCATACGTTTCACCAAAATCAATTCCTTCTTCTTGATTATACCCCTTAGCTACCAGCCTAGCTTTGTTTTTAACAATAATGCCCTGTTCATCTAATTTATTTCTAAAAACCCATTTAGTGCCAATAACATGCATATCAGGAGTTCTAGGAACCAAAACCCAAACATTATTCCTAGAAAATTGGTTCAATTCATCATACATAGCATCAATCCATTTCTCATCACTCAAAGCAATATGAATAGAAATAGGTTCAATCTAAGAGACAAACGCCATATTCTCAAAAAAATTTAAGTGTGCGTCTATTAGAAACTCCTTGTTCTATTTGGCCAATGATGTTGTCTAGAGATAACTCCTGAGGAATCCTCAATTCTCTTGGTAGATCTGCATTACTCCCATGTGTAGGTGGTACTCCTTCATGAGTTGGTGTTTCTTGTTCAGCTACCTCTTCACTTGACTCTTTATCACATAAATTAAATCGGTTGAATTTCTGAATCAGTTGAATGTTTCTTTGCAGTAACTCACTACTATTTTCCTCATCATTTGTCCTGATCTTATAAATATCTTGCAAATCAAGTTAGTTTCATCAAATACTATATGCACAAATTCTTCCACAGTCATAGTTCGTTTATTACAAATTCTATATGTAAGACCATGAGAAGAGTAACCAAGAAAGATGCCTTCATCAGCTTTTGCATCAAACTTGCCAAGATCATCTTTGTCATTATTTAAAACAAAACATTTGCAGCCAAAAACTTTTAAATGACCAATATTGGGTTTCTACCTTTATAAAACTCACAAGGAGTCTTTTTCAAAATGGTTATGATCAAAGCATGATTTAAAACATAGCAAACAATATTAATAGCATTTGCCCAAAAATACTTTGGAAGTTTTGAGCCATTTAACAAAGTACGTGCAAGCTCTTCCACTATTGTCTCCCTTGACTTCATTCTGAATAACTCATATTCTTGTATTAAAGCGTGCTTTCTTGCTCTTTTAACGTCACTCGTTCCCTCATGCATGACTTCTAGGATGTTCCACATCTCTTTAGCTAATGTACACTGTGAGACCCTGAAAAATTCATCAAGATTAAGCAATGAGGTTATTATACTTTTAGCAATGCTATCATACTGAGCTTTCTTGCTCTCAACATCAAACCAATCACACAAAGGTTTATCAACATACACATTATCAACAAGCATTTTAGGCACATACGGTCCATTAACAATAGCATCCCATATACTGCAATCAATGGGTACAATAAAAATTCTCATTCTGACTTTCCATAATTGATAGTTCAATCCACAAAACATAGTTGGCTTATTAATCGAGGCACCCTTAACAAAAAGGAAGTTTATTCTCGACCATTAAGGATCAACTTCAATAACTTTTAAGAACCCACTCTAGACACCAATTGTTGAAAAATAAGATAGCCAAAGTTCAAGTGGGTGGTGTGAATTGAACTATTAACTCCTTCCAAAACGTTAGAAAGTATGAATGAGTATTTTTATTAAACCTTGATTACGATGTAATAGAAGTACAAAATTGCTAATAGAATCACGAATCAGCGAGTTAAAACACAAAACAACAAGTTAAAATAACACCTAATAAGCACAACTAGTTAAAACAGCTTATTGAAATCCAACAAAAGCTTGTTAAAATTTTTCTGCCAGTTATGAATCATGCAAATAACAGGTTGAAATTGAAAACAACTTGTTAAAATTTCTATGCTAAGACTTAGAAAAATTTCTTAATAGCAGCAGAATCTTAACGTGTTAAAAACAGATTTTAACAGGTTGTTTTTATTAAACCAGTGATAGTGCTAAATAAACCACGCATGTCAAATTATACAAAGGATATAACAATACAGTTTAATGCAGGTGATATGAGGGTCAAAAGATTGATGAAAACTACCACAGAAAGAATATACTAAATTTGAAATAGTGCATAAATGAATCAATTTGGACTTAAACCAATAAAATAGCCAAGCTAGTTTTGAAAAACTGCACCAGAGTATATGCAAAAAATTTGAAATAAAAGTTTTAGATCAAAGATTCATCGAAACAGTTAAATCCCTCAGCAAAACATATTCAATATGTCAAGATTAAAATCACAAAACCAGTTGTGATGATCTAATACGAAAACAATTTGATTGAGTCCAAAAACTCAAGGCAAACCAATTAAGAAATCACGACTTGTATGCAGCAGTGAGAAACCTAGAATTTTAACAGGTTAAGATTGCTGCCAAAATGAAGAAAGTGAATTTGCCCAGAAAAACAATAGGTTGTTCTTTATTTTAATAGGTTGTTTATACCAGTAAAATTAAAAACGCATCAAAACAGATTGCAAAACAAAATAGGCAAGGGCAAAGGGGATGACACAACGATTTTTATCCTGGTTCACTTGCTCAAGAGCTACGTGTAGTCCTTTGCACAACATTGCAAAGATTTTCATTAAATTTGCAAGTTTACATACACAAACACACATAAGAATCAATCTTGAATCCTACAAGATTGCCTTTATCCCTTATGTGGCACCCCACCACATAAGACACGAAACCCTGGTGCAATATGCAGAACTCTACTAATGTGTTTGATGAAAACAATACAACCAAAATGAAATCTTACAAGATTAGAATACACACAATGCTTAAAAACTCTATTTAAGCACAATACAAAAAAGAATTGATATGTAAACGAATTATAAACCCTAAACCAACATTACAGCAGCAATGCAGAAGAAAAACACTTATCTCTACGAGAGAACAACTGCCATAATGATTAAGAGACACTCACAAATTCATATATGATCTAAACTAAGTCTAAACTATCCCAAACTAAGAAGTATAGTCTTCCTTCAACTAAGCCAAGTCTTTAAGCAATTTATTCATCAAATCACCAATCAAAGAGCTTCTCCACTAGCTCCAACAATTTGAATCTCTACTACACAACAAATCATCGAGGAAAAGAGAGGGAAGTTGATGAAAATTGTAGGGGCAATTGCGAAAAGCATTATGGAGATGGACAGAGTAACCAATTAGTTAGTTATTTCGTTAGTTTAGTTTGAAGTATTTGTTAGTTTTAGAAAAAGACCCATCAGGGGTATGAAATTGAGTGACATTAACTGACATTTGGGTAATGTTAAAATTGGAAGATGTATACATTGGTGAGAGAAGAGAGAGAAGGAGTCGAACAACTTTATTTTTTTACCACAGTTCATTGTTGCCTTCTGGGAGAAAGGGTTTGAACAGAGAAAAGAGATAAGAGTATTCTGTTCCTCTTGTTCCTACTGAATTTTCCCAATTTCTTCATTTTTCGATATTCGATTTCCTTTTCTAGTGTTAGAAATTGCTTTTATTCAGCATTTACAAGAGATTCACTGATTATAATCTGCGTTTGGAATGAAGTTCTCACATCTAAGGTTTTGGATTCTACTACGATTATAAGCAATTTTCATTCTCAGTTGAATGTTTATATCTTTATTCCTTTATATTTCTCCTTGTTTAGTGATTTCAAGTTCTTGAACTGGTAGTACAAAGATTACTCTCTTGATGACCGTTTCTTTGAATGTTTTTTCTCGAGGGTTAGTCGCTTTACTATATTTCATGTTTGAAGATCCATTTCAGTGTATATTTCTACTAGTTAAGCATACTGAGTGAGTATTTCTTGTTCTATTCTGCATTTAATTTTAGCAAGGTTATAATAGTTAAGGTTAAACTCATGGATTGCAATTTTAGTTAGGATAAATGAATGACTAATAAATTGTTAGTGTAATTGTAGGCTAGTTTCATTGTAATTTTAGATTATTAGTTAGGTTGATTTTTTTTAACCTTCGAGTTTATAATAAAAAAATCCTTTGTTTGATAATTTTGCAAAGAAAGAAAGTTGATAACAAAATTTCATGAGTGTTAAGTTTCATAGGGAAATGACTTGGGTTAGCACTATACAACATTAGAACTCAAAAATCTTTAAAAACCAGAGGCGACTAAATGGTTTATCAACTCTCGCGACATCAACACCATCTCCCTCTTTTCTTCTTATTTTTCGTTTTGATCTCTTTTGCTTTCTTTCTGTGCTTTTTTGTTTTCTTGATTCTATTTGGATTTCTTCATTGGCTCGTCTAGGTTTAAACTACACAATGTTTAGAACTACTATGCACGATGGTTGAGGGGCGAAGACACGAGTTCGTTGAGCGACAAAAATTGCTAACAATTTTCATACGAAATTGTGCCCACGGTAACAATTATTTCCAAATGATTACATTGTCATGGCAATTGAATTTCAAAGATTGATGTATAATGTATCCTATTCTCTACATTTAATTTCTCTCGAATATTCTTTCCTGGAAAGAGAATTCTTACTATTCTTCACTCATATCTCATTTAGGAACGAAAATACAAAATAATAATTGAATGATGAACATAAAACGGAGACACAGAAATTGGAATTAAGAAAGAAAAAAAAAAAACAAAGACCAACATTCATGCTCGCATAGCATCAAATTTTCAAACGTACCTCTTGAACCCTCCGAAACCTTGATCTTGCTACTTTCTTGTTCTTCTTTTGCTTCAACAATACCTTCTGAAACACTTCCTTCTCTGTTATAAAATCGTATTTCTCTCTCCGTACGCAATTCTCTGTATGAATTGCTATCTTTAAATGTCTTTTTATAACCTTAAGTTGTTGCCCTCTTCTCTTTTTAAATGTACAATTTGATGATTCGGTACACCGAACTTAGGTTCAACAAAAGAGAGCCTCGTCGGTTCTTCCAATGAGTACATTACCGTTTTTCGTTATCTAAACAATGTACATTTTGTTTTTGTTAATTAACTGAAACTTGAAACTACTAAACAGTGCCACTTCTATCTCTGTCCAATAAATAAACCGTGCAACGTCTGTTTTTACAAATAAGTAAACCATGTAGCGATTGTATCATGCAATTAATGAACCGTGCATTCGGCTACTATAGCTAAACGAATTTAATAAGTCCTGCTGAAAAACATCACCAATTAGAAAGAGATGGTAAGAAGGAATGAATGGTGGAATTTAAAGAATTGGGTCAACGATCCCAAAAATAAAAATGACACGGTGCATATTAGAAAGTGGGGTTACACTTAATATAAACTTAATTTTTATTATTATTTGTTATCATTTTTCTTTTTCTTTTTTTTTTTTGACAAAATTTGGTATTGACATTGACTAATTTAATTTTAATTAAAAAAAGTTTTAATAAAGAAATAAAAGACAAAAATGAATTGAAATTTCAAGAATTAAAAATATGATTAAATGTGGATGACTTAAGGTACAGTTTTGCTTTCTATAAGAATTGAAGTATAAGATTTTTGGAAATAATTAAAGAACTAAATATGCAATTCTAATTTTTTTAAAAAAATTAAAATATATCTAAAGTAAAGTTTTAATTTTAGAAAGTTAAAAAAACTAAACTGTGTAATTAATTTTCTATCGAAATAAAAATTATTTATTCACAGTCAAATATGAATTTAAGTCAGATTTTTAACCCATTCTTTCATTTTACTCTAATACTAACCCGCCTGTGTTCAATGTGTATGCAATTGCAGTACATAACATTTATCGCAAATCTGACCATAAATTGTAAGGGAAAAAAAATGCAGAAATAGTTTTCTGAAATAAAAGAAGTAGAAGAAGTTTCATTTAATTTCTCTTATTCATTATGTCAGTATTTGTCTTTTCAACTTCCATATAAAATTTAAAAGAATAAAAAAGTTTTTTAGTTCTATAATTAAGGCTTAACCATATTTTTTAGTATAAATCAAATTTTTAAAATTTTAATTTCAGTCCTTATAATTTATCTTTTTATTGTTGTAGAAATTAAAACCATTAGTTTTAATGCGTGTATAAAAGTTCAAATAACTATTTTTAATGTCTAATATTTATTGAAAAGTAAATAAATAATATTTATTTTCTATATGTGAAAGTTTTTGTAATATGTCACATACTGATGTTATATCACCACATTAATATATGTCATTGACATTAAACACAAACAATAAGCAAATGTTATATAATAATTAACAAAATTAATAATTTGAAATTTTAAAATAACTAAAAATAATTGTTTTTATAAAAACTTACTTTGTTTCTGTATGCAATCTGTGGTCACATTAACTTTTTAATTTCACCGTATAAGTATTTTCGTGATAATAAACGGTGAAGAACTCACAAAATTTTAGAATTTAGAATCATAACATAATATTAGATTTTACTTTTTAAATTAATCTTAATAGTATTATTCTGATAAGTTGGGTGAGTAACTGATCTTTTAATTTTTTAGGAAAAAGAAGAAGAAATATATTGTAAAGGTGTTTTAATTTAATGAAAACTCATTAAATTTTCACCCTGAACGATGTAGTATATAAACCACTATTACTAAACTATGGATTTGAAATTTGTTTTAATTAAGACTCATTTTGTATGGAGAAAGTAATTAGGTGTTCAAAGGTTAATTATAAGCTAAATTTTAATTACATTAATTTTAATTAAACGGTGTTACCTTTGACAAGTTAAAGAATGGTAAAATTTTAATTACATTAATCTTTAATTAAGGTTAGATTTTATTTTAATTGAATTTAAATTAAATCTATTTATTAGAAAAGGTGAATAGTTGGTGCAACAGACAATCTCAACATACAATCTGAAAAAAATTTGTGACCATATATTTTCATAAGTTTATTTATTTGACAATCCATATGATTTTACTGTATTATAATCATGCACGAGATTTGATCATAAATTATATATAAAATCGTAAGATTGTATGATTTTACTATTAAAAAAATTGATTTAAGCTATTTTGATTGAGATTAATAAAGTCATTGCGTAATAGGCTATGCTCACACCGTTACCAAAACAAAATGAAGTAGATTCTCTTACAAATCAAAATTAGTTTATGAATAAATTTATTTGTACAACTTCTTCTATATAGCTTCCAAGTATTTATCAATTTTAATTTCTATATAGATTAATTTTAACTTGTAAACAAGGTAATTTTTTTATATTTGTAAGTTATAATTTTTTATAAAATAACTCGTGAGAACATTGAAAGTCAACTCTACAAGTCTAGTCTTTGGTTGATTTTAAAGTGTAATGCACATGTGAAGTTGAGGACAAATTCACTTAAAGGATTGAATGCAACTACGATCTACCTTTGTTTATTTTAAACCTATATAAATAAGTGCAGTTCACACGAATCTACCTTCTTTTATTATTTTTTTTTTGTTAAATTTAATTATTAGGTTGGTACTTCATGATACCTGACATCATGAAATGAATGCCAAGGTATAAACGTGATTATTAGGTTAATTTAATTTGACTAAACTCTCATCAGACGAGGTGTGGAAACAAAATCATGAGACCAAATCCCAGATAAAACAAATTAATTACGTGTAAAGTCGTTAATTATATATTGCTAAAATACTACTATGAACGTGGTATTAATGGTTTTATTAATTCTTCAATTATCATTTTGGACATGTTGAAATTATTATTTTTGTTTTTATTTTTTATTCATACGATTTCAAGTTTTATCCTAAATTTTCTTGAAATTTTGATTTAATAGTACATTTTATAAGTTGAGTGTATATTTGATTTTGGTGAATTGGATCAAACTACTTTCCTATAATAAAATTATGTATTCAAGTATTAATGTTGTTCTTGTATAGATTGGAAATATGTCTTCTGCTATATAGTATCTTTCAAGAAATCTTATATGTTGGTCTTCGTTTTACGTTTGGATTAAAGTAGGGGGAGAGGAGGTATTTGTAAAAAGATTTTTTATGTTAAAATAAGTATTCAATAATCAGAGTATTAAATTTTTGGTTTTAAAAGGTATCTTTTATTAGGTGTGCTACACTATTTATAGAGATGAGTGAGAGCACGGTGGGTTGTTAGCTTATTTTTTGCAATGATGCCAAGTACATCTGTTGCAAACACAGTATGTAATAAATATTGTTATTTTTTGAAGAATTTGTCCAATACACAATAATTAAATGATTATAATAAATTTGAACTCAAGAAATAACTCAATTAAAATGTTGTGTATAAATTCACACAAATAAATAATTTTAGGGTTTTTATATCAAAACTTGGAATATTGAAAAAAAGTAAGACATGAATAGAATGAAATTATGAGGGTTAGATTCCACCAAACCTCATTCTCATTTACAAAAATAATGTTCTTCTTTCAATCAATTTTCAATGTCTTACAATAATACTCAATTATCTATTAACCGACAATTTCTTGATCAATTATATAAATCAATCTTGCATTCTCACAAAAGTCTTAAAACAAAGATTGAATCATGCTCAATTCCTACACACGAATTTTCATTCAATAAATTAATTCAAATCAAGATTCAAGAGATATTTTCCAATACTGTCAAGAATCAATCATCGAAACAAGCACTACATATGAAATTAAAATACTGATATAATGAAGGAAAAACATTTATGATTAAACATAAATAAAACCAAACTAATTACATGAGTGTTCCTCTTGATTTCAACTACCCCTAATAATAATGGGTTTAGCTCGTCATAGTTAAGAGAAGACAACACAACCAATAAAAAACAACGGAAGAGGGTTAATTAAACCCATAAACCTTAAGATGCCTCGAAGTTTGACTTATTATGATCTGTGACTGAAGATGCAAACCATAATGTGAAAGGTTTGTTAAATAGAATATGTTTTTCGGCACTCGTGCTAACCCATCAAAGTGGTGTTTAGTGCAATTGGATTTTGTTGCTATTTTTGTCCACTTTCAGCATCTTGAGCCTGACTTAGCTAATGTGCAATCGACCCAATTCTTTTTCTTCCATGTTGGGCCCCACACATATTTCTTGAGCTTGACCCAACTTTTAGCATCAACATTCCATTTTTTCCTTATTTGCTCTTCAGAGATTCCAATCTTACTCTTCTTAACCCAAATGTTTATTGTTCATTTATTTGACAAAATTATTGGGATTTAGAGTAAGACTTGTTGAAAACCTCAAGTAACAAATTATTTATAAAAGAACAGGTTATTTATAAAAGTATGAGATTTAGCAAGTTCCAAGCTTAGAAGGAATTGATTTCATTATTGTACTATACGGTTGACCCAGGCACAACCAGATTATAATAAAAGCTGGATATCTCATAACTAATTCTGTTATAGAATCATAACATAATAACAAAATACAACAAAATGGGCCCAAACTCATTAAGCCCACTACTACGCCTATAAATACAGGCTCAGTCACCTTAAGCAAGGTATTTAAAAACTCTGATTTATATCTATGTACACTCTAACCCTAAACTGACTTGAGCGTCGGAGTGCTCGCAGGAGCCCCTCCCGGGACGGTGGAATTTGGAGCGTTTGGAACATCAAGAAAGGGCGTTTGGAACATCAAGAAATGAGCAATATTAGAAGAAATCAAGGAACAACTCTAGAAGACATTGTTGTTGCTGGAGCCAACTGGTCCCTTACGATAACAATTATGAAAATAAGTTCAAAAGTAGCATATAGTTTAACTCTATCATGGGTTTGGATTGTCATGGCTTTTAAGGTTAATACTAACAATATTGATTGATTTCACATATGTAATTAATATTAATTATGGTTAACCCTTAATTATTGTTTTAGGTACTTGACAAGTATTCATCATAGTACCTCAACACTTTTCAACATGATGAGAACCAAGAGCTTAGGTTTAATCATAATCAAGAACATGTAAATTCAAGCAATCTGAATGATCCTTTGCAAATTCCAACTAGACCAATCACAAGGTCAAGCGCCAGAAAGTTAAAGGAGGTATTAAGTGGGATGGTTCAAGACATTTCGGTTAAGCAAACAAATGTGAAGACTGACTTTGAACTGAATTTCGTCTTAATTTAATGTGGGCTGATGAAAGATTCAATAAAGGAGTTTTCAGTCAGAAACAATCCAAATGAAGCATGAGGTCCATATGTAATGTGCCACCACATTTAATTCAAGTCTAAATGTACTATGTTGGGCTAAGATTAAATTTTGAAGTGTCAGTCATTATTTCGAACGAATTTTAAATTTTGTTTTGATGTATTTTAATTAATTTTTCATAGGGCTTAGAATAGTCATACTTAGTAAATTGTGTTTTTTTTTCGTATTCCCATTTCATGTAATTAATTACTCTTCTTAAATTGTGTCAAAAAGTTGTTGTTGAATTAAATTATGAGGCTTATAGGCTAATGAGAAGTCAGGTCAGCTTTTAGAAGCTAACCAAAGTCTATTTAAGTTAGCAATACACACGTAAACAAGCATTGAATATGAAATACGAATTTTTATTCTAAAAAATTCAGAAGTGAGAGTTTCTCTCTTTAGTTCTTCATTAGACTTGCAAACTTATCAAGGACTAATCAACCTTGTAGTGTTTTTTTTTTCATACTTCAGGGTCTTTGCTGTGTTCTACAATGCAAGGGTTTTGAGTAGATCATCCTAAATCTGAATACTTAGGGATCTTGGGGCATTCAAATACACTTGTGGGTTATGGGATTTAGTCCAAACTGGGTTTACATCAAGCTAAGCAACTAGTTGGGACACATATATATCATGGCTAAACAACATGCTTGGACCCAACAAAGTACTTTGGCTAAGCAAGTAGTTCAGTCACACATATATCCTAGCCAAATAACTTGTTTGGACTTAATAAAATACTTTAGTTCAGCCATTATTTTGGTCACACATATATTTTGGCCAAACAATCCATTTAGACATTGTAAAGTACTTTGGATGAGCAACCAGTTCAATCATATATATTTTGGCCAAACAATCAATTTGGACATAGCCAAGTACTTCGACCAAGCAACCAGTTTGGTCATATATATTATGGTCAAACAACTAGTTTGGACCCAGCCAAGTACTTTGGTCGAGCAACTAGTTCGATCATATATATTCTTGCAAAACAACCAATTTGGAGCTAACTAAGTTCTTTGGCCAAGCAACCAGTTCGATCATATGTATATTTAGGCCAAGCAACCAGTTTGATGAAATATATATATATTATATAGGTCAAACAACTAGTTTAGACCCAACCAAGAACTTTGGTCGAGCCTCTAGTTGGTTGAATTTAATAATGTTGGCCAAGTGACACAATTTGGTCCCATTTAACGATCTTGGTTGAATGACAATTCAATTACATTTGATGATCTTGGTCGAATGACAAAATTCAATCACATTAATGATCTTGGTCAAATGATACATTTTTGGTCACCTGTAATGATCTTACTCTAATTACACAATTTTGTTAATTTGATGATCTCGGTTGAATGCCACAACCCAGTTACATTCAAGTTCCAATCACTTGGTAACACCAAATATCCTCTTCAGTTATAGTCAATACTTTCAATCATATCGCTCTAAGCTAGCTTCTGCCAATTTGGCAACCTCGACCTTTAGTTCCACCTCACTCTTTTTAGGTTTCTCAATTTCTTCTTTGAGGGGTGGAACTCAAGCTCTAAGCTTCAACAATTTATTCCTCACCTCTTCAAGCCTTTAACAGCCCCATCTCGGCATAGAGGGCGTTGATCCTACCCTTTGTAATTTCCAATGAGTTGGCAGTAAGAGTATGGTTCGACTCAAACTTCTCTTTCAGCAGCTCTTAGTTCTTGCATATTATTAGCTAGCATAACTTCGGTAGAATCGAAAAAGCATTTGACCAAGCTAATGCCTCTAGTAGCTCAACGTCATGGGAGACTGAGAAGCTTGCACTATCTGCGTCACTACACACCAAATATGCTTGATGTTAACATGTCATAGCAAGTGGATGTTAGTAGCTGTAGAGGACACAAGATCCACTCAAGTGAGGTGCTCTTCTTTCCCTTGGACTATCAACCCCATAGTGAGGTCACCCATGCTCGAGCATTGGGGGAGAACGAGGATCTATTAACAGAGTGGGTTGAGTAGCAAGTGTTTAAAGTGTTGGAGACAATAATGCTCTTCAAAATTTAAATCATATTTTGGAAATAATAATTACATTAAGCTTGACCACACGAGCTAGAGCTAGGGTAAGGATCACAAACAATTTGAGCTAAAACAAGTAGTTAAATAGTGAATTTTGGTACACAGCTCAACCTAAACGGGTTGTCTAAAAGTCTTTGAACTATCTAATTTATCCTCTATATCAAATTTTGAGCCCAGGAGTACTTCTATCCTAAAGAATGGAGATCTGATACCCAACCGAAAAAGGTGAGCATGATATTCAAATTATATCCCATTATTCGCGGAACTTGAGTAATTATCTGCATATACCAAATACTATAGTCTAATCCACCAGACTTCTACTATAATTAATAACCCTTATAATAACAAAATTGGATCAGACCCAAAACTCTATAAATATAGGTTCATACTAAAGAACTTATCACTCAATCTCATACTTTACACACTTAATATTAAATATAATTATCTTTGTACTTTTACTTAGTTGAGCGTAAAAAATCTTCAACAAGTAGGTCTTCTTTCGATTCTCATTCAAAACTCAAATAGTCAGTAATCAACCTCAAAACACCTCAAAAGATTATAGCTCATATCTCGGTAAAAATAATAGTTAAATTTATAAATTTCATTTCTAAATTCTCTTTCAACTTTAATTCAATGATGTTCTTTATAGATTGTTTAACCAAACTCCAAATCCAGTGGAAAATCTGACTTCACGGTACATGCTTAACAATAATATTAGTTTTAAAAATTTTAAGACTTCAGTTTATTTGACTAATTCAATTTTAACTGGAAAAAGGTTTTAATTTAGAAATAGAAAACAAAAAATTGCAGGACATAACATTTATTGCAAATCTAACAATAAAGTGTAAGGGAAAAAAATGCAGAAATAGTTTTCTGAAATAAAACAAGAAGAAGAAGTTTTATTTAATTTCTCTTATTCATTATGTCAGTGTTTGCCTTTTCAACTTCCATATAAAATTTAAAAGACTATAAAAGTTTTTTAGTTCTATAATTAAGGCTTAACCATATTTTTAGTATAAATCAAATTTGTTAAATTTTAATTTTAGTCCTTAAAATTTATCTTTTTATTCTTGTAAAAAGTAAAACCATCAGTTTTAATTATAAAAGCTTCTCTTTAATTTTTATCTTTATAAAATTTCAAATAACTATTTTTAATGTCTAATATTTATTGAAAACTAAATAAAACATATTTATTTTCTTTATTTGAATTTCTTTTAATATGTCACATACTCACATTATATCATTACATTAATATATGTCATAATAATTAAACACAAACAATAAACGAATGTTATATAATAATTAACAAAATTAATAATTTGAAATTTTAAAATAACCAAAAATAATTGTTTTTATAAAACTTACTTCCTTTATACACATTATTTAGTATTGAATTAGGTTTGTTTCAGTATGCAGTGGTCACATTAACTTTTTAATTTCACTATATACGTATTTTCATGATTATGGATGGTGAAGAACTCACAAAATCATAGAATTTGGAATCAGATATTATATTTTACTTTCTAAACTAATCGTGTTACTCTCACATGTTAGGTGATTACTGCCATCTTTTAATAGTAAAAATGTCTTAAGTGAGTTTTATTTTAATGAAAAGTCATTAAATTCATTCACCCTGAATGATGTAGTATATAAACCATTATTACTGGGTCCTAAATTTGTTTTAATTAGGACTCAATTTTCATAGAGAAAGTAATGTTCAAAGGTTAACTAAAAGCTAAATTTTTAATTATATTAATTTTAATTAAGTGATGTTATCACTAACATGTCATATAATGATAGAATTTTAATTACATTAATCTTTAATTAACATTAGGTTTAATTGAATTTTAACTGAATTCATTCAACCTAAAAGGTAAATAGTTGGTGCAGTAGACAACCTGAAAAAAATTATAATCCATAAGTTTTTATAATTTTATTTATTCAACAATCGATACGATTTTACTATGTTAAAATCATGCGTGAGATTTGAATAAAAAATAATATATAAAATTATAAGATCGTATAATTTTACTATTAATTAAAAAAATTTGATGTAAACTATTTTGATTGAGATTAATAGTCATTCCGTAATAGGCTACGTTCACACCGTTTTCAAAACAAAATTAAGTGGATTCTTTTACAAATTAAAATTAGTTTATGAATAAATTTATTTGTACAACTTCTTCTATATAGCTTTTCTAAGTATTTATTAACTTTAATTTATGTATGGAATAATTTTAACTTGTAATAAAGGTAATTTTTTTATATTTTTCGTTATAATCTTTTATAAAATAACTCGCGAGAACATTGGAAGTCAACTCTACAAGTCTAGTATTGGTTGATTTTAAAGTCTAATGCAAAAGTCGAGGACAAATTCACTTAAAGGATTGAATGCAACTACTATCTACATTTGTTTATTTTAACCTTAATTACACAAACAAGGTTATAAACCTATATTAATAAATGATAAAGCAGGGCAGTTCACACGAAAATACCTTCTTTTATTTATTTATTTTTTGTTAAATTTAATTATTTTGTCTAGCTATGAAGTCTACGCGTTTAGATTGGTACTTCAAGACACCCGACATCATTAAATGAATACCACGGTATAAACGTGATTATTAGGTTAATTCATAAAAAATTTCCATTGAATGTGGTTGTGTGTGGAAAGATGTTGGAGATTTAATGGCTTTAGGGTTGCCTTCCACGGTATATGAAAGTCATTTGGGTTTTAATTGAGGTTCAGAAACTACTGCAATATCTCTCCTTAATTATGTTTGTCCACAGGCCCCACACCTACAACCATTAAGGCATTATTAAACTTTGTCTGGCATGGAGCCTCCGAAAGAGCCCCCTCAATGAATGCTACAACCTACTTTGACGAAAATGACCTTATGATTGAAGTGAAAAAGTGGCAACTGTTTCCGGTCATCTTAATTTTGCATGGGAATCCTTGGACGTTCAACACAGTGCAGTGGAGTGATGTCAGATGAAGCAGCCGAAAGCAATAATAACATTCTGAATATTTTCGTGTCGTAGCAGGTGTTGTTATTGGGACCCAACCATATCCAACATGATTAAGTTCATTGAATGGTAAGGTGGAAGGTGGAAGGTGGAAGGTGGAAGGTGGAAGATTAAGTTCATTGAATGGTAAGGTGGAAGTGAGGACAACTCGAGGTGTTGTTATTGGGACCCAACCATACCCAACATGATTAAGTTCATTGAATGGTAAGGTGAAAGTGAGGACAACTCGAAGTAAGAGCACCAACCACCTCGAAGTTCCAAGTAAAGGGTTCAACCACCACAGGTTAGTAAGGCTCAGTATTTATTGCACTTCAAATGCACAGTCCACACTACGTTGGATGCTATTATTAACGTCTTGAATGTGGTTGTGCAGTGCGTTAAGGTTTCAATTATGAATTTCTTAATTTCTAACTACTTTCGTGACTGTGGGTCCAAAAATCAATTTACATATGGATCACGTCTCACGTACACCAGTAAACAAAATTGAACTTATTATGCAATATAATAATATTATTATTAATATTTTTATTATAATTATTATTAATATTTTTATTATAATTATTATTAATATTCTTATTATAATTATTGTTATTATTATTATTATAATTATAATTCTTATAATTAATAATAATACTAATATTAACATTATTAATAATATTTATAATATTAATAATAATAATAATAATCATAATAATATTACTAATAATAACATTAATAATAACAACAATAATATTTTGTTAATAATATTATTAATAATAACAACAAT
>Ga0209700_103363_pt1 | contig 30842 bp, 18 predicted proteins | sample SiratroredBW_FD_187528 | JGI IMG/M metagenome (GOLD analysis project Ga0209700, IMG submission 187528) | Root nodule microbial communities of legume samples collected from California, USA - Siratro red BW (SPAdes) (version 2) | ecosystem: Host-associated > Plants > Roots > Nodule | place: USA...
TTTTTTTTGTTTTTTTTTTTTTTTTTTTTTTAAGAAAAGGTTCTCAACAAGTAAATTTAAGTTGTGCATGTCCTTGTATCTGACCAATATGCTGACATTTTGAAGCTATCTTTGCAACCAAGTTTGATATGATGAGGTCCAAGCCCAAAGTGTATGATCCCTCATCCCGGCCAAGCTCTCACCCACCATGGGCTTGTTGGGTGAGTGTGTTAATAGAGTATACTTGATTGGGGGTGTTAGCACCCAACAAACATCTGTCTATTGTATAATTTCCTTTTGTTTGTATAACTGTAAGCAATTTGTGATAACTTGATCTTAACCAATTTGTTCATGATAATTGAATATGAACCTGTCTATTAACAAGCTTATTTAGCTTGACTGTATAAATACACAAGTCAATCCTTGTAATTTCACCTTTTACTTTCAGAATCAATGAAACAAATCATATGGTTTTCTATGAAAAGTCTCAAATCTATTAGTCGGGTTTTCTTCTTTCTTCCAATCTTGTGGTTCTTTTTTCGATGGGGTCTCCAAATGTTTTGCACCCAAATTGCATATTTCTTCACGAAGATCAAGTACATACTTTCTTTGAATTGCCAAAGAAAGTACCTAAGTTCCCAACTCCATCATTTCAAATTGAATTGCTTGCTTCTTGCTTAAAATCTGCTTTTCAATGTCATGGTCACGTGCAATGACCATGTCAAAAACATAGAGAAGGAGTGTGAGTTTGCCATGACAGGAATGCTTTATGAATAAGGGAGTTATCACCTTGACTGTGCTTGTACCCCATGGATACAAAACTTGGGTGAATCTTCCAAACCATGCTTGAGTATACATGGTCTTCTTAAACCTTTAACCTGATGGTCTAACTTTCCATGGTTGAGGCTTTAAACATGAACAAAGGTACTATAACCGAAGAGCAAGGTAGTAGACTGTCCATAATATGAACGAAAAGAAAGGACATTTGTTGTATTGAATTAACGCCATTCATGGGATGAATGACGTGAATCCAATAAACATCTAGAAGAGTAATGCTCTGGAAACTTCAAGAAAGTATCAATTCTTCTTTTTTGCAACACTATTTTGTTTGGGGTATCAACACAGCCTAGCCCAAGAATTATGCCATTTGCATTGAGAAACTTAGAAATTTTTTGTTTCTGTATTATGTGCCATTATCAAAGAACAATTGCATGACAAATTTTCCAAATTGAGTTTGAATCATGTAATAAAAGTTTATAAACAGTTGGAAAACTTCTTTCATGACAAAAATCCATGTAATTTATCTACTATTATCAATAAAGAAGCAAAACATTTTGAACTAGATATATTGTATTGGAAGAAGATCCTCATATGAGAATGAGTCCAATCAAAAGGTTCAAGGATGATATGCTACTTCTCTCCTTTTTGAATAGAAAAGTTATGCTTTTGCCAAATCTGGGGATCTAATTTTGGATTGAAAGAGATGCAAAAATAATAATTGGAATTGAACTACTTACTTGACTACATCATTGGTGTAATTTGCATGGTATATCATTGTCAATATCACAATGTGTATGGAGCTTATAGGTCTATGAAGATAAGGTCCAAGCTTGTGTTATCGAATATGCAAATGCTAATTGGTAAGTTCTCTTATTGAAAGGAGATATATTTGTAGTGTGGTGAATTAGTTGTGGATAACATGTTTTCCTAGAAAGTTAGAAATAAAGTGTTGTAACAAGGTCAACACCTTGACTTGTTTGTTTAACTCCTTTTCTTGAATGAAGAAAAGATCAAATTCCTTGTGCTTTGTCTTGTTGGGATAATTGGGAGCCAAGGAAACATTGCTTTGATTGACTTGAACTACTGTAAGGGCAATGGGAGGCAGAACTAGCTCAAATCATAGGGTTTGGAGCCTAAAGATTTTAGTTGAAATGAAACTTGAACTAAGTTAGGGTATTAGACTCTTATGTTGGACCTAGAAATCACCATTTATTTTGGGATCACCAAGATACATATTTGGACCAATAAAAATTGTAATGCCAAGGGTAGACCAGGGTTTTGTCAGAGGCATCAAAACCTTGCGACTGGGTCCTATGGAACTCTTCATTGAGAGGAAGATGAGGAGGAACCTAAGGATATAGAAAGTGAATAAATATTTGAATTTTGATGTTCACGGGGCAATAATATTTGAAAGGAAGCAAGAACAACTGAACATAAGTGTTGGACTGGAGTCATCCTCGTTTTTTTTAAGAGTCTACAAATATTAAAAAGTATTACATGCACTGCTAAATATAACATTGAAAGTCACGTCTCATTGTATGCTTGTTTACTTGGTGAAGAGATACATTGGAGAAGAGATGCTAATTCATTGTGTTGTGATTATGATTTTGATAGAAACCCCAAACAAAAATAATAAGTGTATGTAAGTAGGGGAAAAATGTGTAATGCAAGCTAGTATTTTCCTCGATAATAGAAATTTGCCTTTGATTTTACTTCATTTGTTTTTGTATCTATCAACTGCTATTGGAGCACTCAACCTCAAAAGTTCAAATAGTCTCTAGATGCACTACAATGGACTCTCGAGTTGTTGGTTTAGAGCATAGTATTGAGGAGAGCCTTTCGCAGACTAACGAGTTTAAGTAGATATTACAAGAGGTGAAAACTCACAACCGCAAGCGTTTTTTGTTGGTAATGAACATTGATGAGAAATGACAAGGAAGAAGTCGATAGTAGTCACAGCGATTGGTCATGTTCCCAATACAAATGATGGGAGAGGAGTACGTTACAAGAAGCAGGAAAATGGAGCTTTTGATATTTAAAAGGTGATGATGCTTATGGGTGAGAAATACGTTAAGTTAAATCAGGTTCGAGCAGTCAAAAGCTTGATGCTTTGGTGATTGCACTAGAGGTCTGGGCTTTGAATTGGTACCAGTGGTTTCTTAATGGGAAGGAGTTTTAAGTGTGTTGATCCAATGATTTCAATCTGGGGTAGTTCATTAGGTCCATTATTGAGCATCAAATAAAATGGAGAAATGATGGAGTATTAGGAGAAATTTGAACTACTAAAGTGCCTGACTCTCTCCTTAGCCTTAACTAATTTAGGCATTAATTGTTTCTTATTCTGGTTTCTAACTGGAGAACAAATGTTATTACAAATGATGGTGGCATGTGGTTTGGGTATCACATGATTAGATTTGGGTATGGTAAGTGTAATGACAACTAGACAAGGGAGTAAGGGACTACTGACTTGAACAACTACGATTAAAGAAATGAGGAAAAATGGAATAACTTGTTTTTAGTATGGGTAAAATGTAATGCTTGTATAGTTCAGTTTGGATTGGATTGTTTTACAAATAGGAATTTAAAACTAATCCAATCCAGTGAAAAAGAAAATTTGATTCTCAGATTTGTTTGGTTGTCAATTTTTTGGTTACCTTATTGTGGTTTGGATTGGATCAGTTGATGAACATGAAGTTAGGGGATTGTTTGAAGATGTTTATGTAGAGGAACGTGAAGTTTAGTGAAGTTATAGGGATTTAAAATCTTCTAGGCATGAAAGCATGAATCTACATGGTAGGCCCAAACCAATTATGTTTGGGTTCAACTAAACCATTTTGATGGTGGTATGAGGGAAATTGAGAGTATGTAGCCAAACTTTTTTGAGCATGTGAGTTGCTTTTAAGCTAAAGTTTGAAAAAAGGCTTTTAAATTATTAAGCCAAAGTTGTTTGGATATGTTTCATTTTTTTCTTAGAACTTAATTTTCAGTTAAAAGATGTTTGGATTTGCAAAACTTATTTTTAAGTTAAAAATTTGTTTTAAGATAATTTGAGTTATAATGAACTCCTTAGTCATCTTTGAAGTTTTGAGAAACACTTTATTCATCCTCTATTCTTCACGAACTCCTTGATTCAATTTCTTGATCCTCGTTCACAACTTTCTCCCTTCTGAGGCTCTCGTGTCTCCTTTGTCCGTTGTTGCCAATCCCTTTGTATAATCTGTCTCCCTCTCCTTGGTTCCTATTCCTCTACAAGAATCCCTCTCCATTTTGGTGCCTCGGGTTGTGCTACGACTTTGACTTTGCTTTCAACCCATGTGGTAGCTGATATTGATGCAATGGTGAGGCCCAAGAGCTTCATTCTAAGGTCCTTCCAATGAGCTTGATGCACATGAAATTGCAGCAATCATAGTGGTTGTAATTGTTCTCCTTGAATGAGTGACATGTGGCTTTGTGAGGGTCAGTGGCAAAGGAGATGTTGATGATGATGCAGCGGCCATAGTAGGAGTGTTTGTTGAGGGCATGCAAGGGCCTTGGTGGGGATTATGGAGCGAATTAGGACCTTTAGTGTGGGCTCTTTTTTAGTTGAGTGTCATCGAGGGGAGCTTCCAAAGCAAGCTTCACACAAGTTGAAAAAAGCTCCTCGCCCTAGCTTTTCAAAAAAGCTAGTAATCTATAATTTTTATATAAAGCAACTTTTTATTTTGTAAGAACTTTTATCGGCACTGTTTGACCCAACTGTCAGTTGTAAGAAGTTAATCTAACCATAAGCTAGGCCAGATCTACCCTAGTCAAATAATGATTCCATACTCAGAGAGATACCATAGCTCTGCCAATACAACAAGCTAAATATGTGAATCAACCATTGACTCGCCAATTGTGCTAGTGACCCGTAACCTATGCTTTTATGTTCAAATCTGTAGTTTAAATACATGGATGTCATTTTTGACTCTCATCGCTCAACAATTACATACCACTCGAAAAGGATGAAATGGGTGCCAATTGAGATATAAGCTTGTTGGCAGCTTTTCCTGATTGTTGATTAAAATATATGGTTGAGCTGAAAATCGTCTTTCATAACAGTGAAAAGGAAAGCATTTGACTCATGTTCATTAGGGCTTTCCTGTATTGGAATGTAGTATAACTAAGTTCAGGGACGCATAATTTCATTTATTTTCTCAGTAGTGTAAATTAGGTATGGTTATAGTCTCTCATCTCTTCCTTTATCTTGGTAAAATCAAACAGCTTACATGATTTGACTCTCCCATAGTATAATCTTTTGAATTATTTTTTTATGCTTCGAGTATTGAGCATCTTTGCTTTAAGTCCATTATTTTGCTGTATGTTAACAGGTGCAGTGGTGTTATGGGTAAATATGCTGCAGGAGAACTCAAACCTCCATCAACTGGTATGATTTTTGATAATTTAATACAGAATGCTGTCTTTGTTTTTTAAAATGATATTTATCCACCACAATAATTTGTGAACAAAATTATATATAAAACATAAACTCAATCTTTAGAAAGTAGAGAGTTTGATCAACCAAGATACTTAAAATCTACTTCAAATACTTTTAACCAAAGATTGAGTTTATGTTTACACTATATACTGGTTAACTATATGCAGTGGATTTGCCTTTTCCCTTAAATCTTCAGGTTCACTTTCCCCATCGTATTTCTAACACCTATCTTCCATCACTACCATTTTTTATCAGCTAATCCAAATATGATATGAAGAAATTATTGGGCAATTAAGTTTAGTCAGTTAATGTAATTAAATTGCTTGAAACTGATTTAGATAGTTAATTGTATTCTATCTTCACATAAGTTAAGCATTCTTTTTTCCATTTTAAGACTTCAAGATGATTTTTATGTTGCAGTCTTATCAAGCATAATGTACTCTGGTTTGTGACTTTACAGGGGTCCTTTTGGGGTGATTTTCATTTTTAAGTTTTGAAAATTTCAAAAGTTAAACCCAGTTTTTGTTGAGTTTTGAGATTCAGTTTTTTTGGTTAGTTTTTATAAATTGATGCTAATTGAAAATGAGTCAATTACTGCAACTTACCTTGTCCCACCAAAAACTCTCCCAATATAAAAAAAATATTGAAACACAAAATAGTTATAACAGACAAAAAATAATTAAAAAAATGAAAATTTAGAAAAAAAATATAAATTGACAAAATAAATATTAAACATAGAAACTATATAAAAATCATAAAAATGGGAAATATAAGACACAAGCCCCCATATATACCGTGAAGGCAATCGTTATCGACATTCTTGCCAACATTGAGAATGAAAATAGATTAGACTTTAATTGGTTTAATGTTTTACTTTATCGTTAGTTTAGATTTTTTTTAATAGGTATCAACTTTAAGACTTTAGATTTGTATAGCTTTTTCTTTGGGAGGGTTGTTGTTTCTTTACACGAGCTTGGTTTGGTCCCTCCATTTTTTGGTGTGTATTTTTTTCCTCTTTTATACATCTTTCCATGTAATGATACATGATTGTTGAATCTTGGGCTGTCGGTCTAGATAGGATGTCAAGGTTCTAAGTGATGCATATTATGTGATTTTTATTAAAAAATAAAAAAAGTTACTCAAGCAATTTTGACAATAACAATAATATATATAATGCCAGCATTTCTAGAATTGTATTTAGTTTCTATTAAGAAAAATTTACAAATGAATAAGTAGTGAAAACATTAAAAAGCATTTAATTGTTTTTAAAAATTAGTTTGTAGTTTAGGATGATATCTAGTTTAAAAATAGTTTTTCTTCTAATTTTACAAAATAAATTAGTTAAAAATTTTGATATGATGCTAAAACAGTTTAAAGGTATGTTTGTATGGTGATGAGAGTTGTGGTAGTGCTAATAACGATAATGATGTTGCACAAACAGCGAGTAACAATGATGGTGGTAGTGGTAGAGGTGGTGGTGAAAGTGGTGGTAATGATGCCATGACAACAATAAGGTATCAACAAAGATAGCAATAATATGTTTTTTTGTTAAACTAAACTAAATTTACAAATTGTTTTTTCTTGATTTTGAAAACAAATGTAAAAGTGTTTGAAATTGAGTAAAAAACTATTTCAACTATACTTTTACTGAATGCTTTTTGTTTTGAAAATTACATTTAAATTGCAACCACTATGAGCAATGGCTAAATTAACTGAATTTTGATAATCTTGCCATGCACTCATGTTTCTAAAAGAAATATACCCAAATTGCGAGGCATGCAAAAATGAGGGAAGGCAGAGAAAGTTCTGTGCAGGAAAGAGATAGTATAAGAAGGCACTTTGACGTTTAGGATTGAAAATGTACAAATTACTAAATAGAAAGCCGTAGTAACAACATCAGTGGAAACCTCTTTGGGAAATTTCATTTGAAAAAGGAAAACTCAATCTAAATCCTTACCTTGTGTTTGGATAGGGAATTTCACAATTTCTTAGACATTTAAATACATTGAATTTTGATCTCATTTCAAATTGTTTCATTTTTTCAAATGTTTTATTTGGATAAGACAATTTAAATTTATTGAGTTTTATTTTTCTCGTTTGATAAAAGAATTTCAGTTACCACTAAATGCAAGAAATTAATTAAATATGAAACAATTGTTAATAATTCAAAAGTATCGGTATTTTAATTGGCATTGACAAAGCTTTTGTTCTCAATTGATGCCAGGCAAGATTGTTATTGTTTACTGTTAATGTCCACGATTGAGGTTATTTTTATGATTACAGTTGGATTTTTTTTGTCAACTTTTCAATCGGTTCTGGCTGAAAAGTTCCCTTGGTGACGTTGGGAAATGCAATTCAGTTAATGTGTACCGAAAGTTTTGCCAGTCAACATTAGGAAAAAAAATCCTAACAAACTATTGACAAAAAATAATATTGGTGGCGATGATGAAAAAGTAATAATTGCAGACATTGACAAAAAAAAAAGTCATGAGAAGCATCAATAAAAGAAAAATGTAGTTCACAATTGTCAAAAGTAGTTTTCCTGAAATTGGCCAAAGAAAATCTTGAGTGAGAAAGAACAATAGCAACAAAAAATAATCCTAATAATATAAATACAAAAATAACTCTTATCAACTTCAATAAGAAAACACTAGTGACCATCAACCGAAAAGTAGTCCTCTCAACAATGTTTCTATGTGAGCCAAGCCAACGATTCCTTAACCAAAATCAAGTTAAAGAGAAAATATGAAGGTAAGAGATGTGAATTTGAAAATATGAAGAATTTCAAATTTTTACCTTGAAGGTGGAATTTGTAATTTTCTTATTTTGAGCAATCCAATTACTCTCATAAAATTATAGAATTTTGGTTTCTTTTAAAATTTCTTACCCTAACAACATATTTTTCATTAAGCATTTTAAATTCTTTTACCTCTATACAAACACACTATTAGTGTTTCTGTTTGTGGGCGCTTAGCCACTCTATTTAACTGTTGAAATCATAGAATGGCCAACTGAAATTGAAATGCTTAGTTTTAAAGAATTTTACAAATGCCAAAGCTATTACATCCTGTTAGCCATATAATAGTAGAACACTTAATGAGGAAATATAATAATAGAATACAATGTAAAAAATCATTAATCTTAGTTCTTATATATTGAACTTTTTGTGTTCTTATTTTATTTGTGATCTTGGTATATTTTTGTGTTTTTTTCTTTCTTCATTTATGCACTTACTGATTGCAGTTAATGGTATTATTAACACAAGTCTTCTGGTGTGATTGATATCCTCGATGCATTGGTAGGAGACTAGAAATTAATTTTGTTCGATTTAATTGAACAACTATATAAAAATTTGTCAACAAATTTTATTAATAAAGGTTATCTTTATCATGTTGTCACTAATGTTTATGTTTTTAATATGACAAGATGACTTTTTTCTTTCATCTTTAAGCTTCTTCTCGTGGTTCTGGGAAGCATCCTCAACTAGTTCCTTCAACTCCAAGATGGGCTGTTGCCAATGGTGCTGGTGTAATATTAAGTGTTTGTGATGATGAAGTTGCTCGCAATGAGACTGCTACTTTAACAGCAGCTGCTGTTCCTGCACTTTTGCTTCCTCCTCCAACAACTGCTCTCGACGAGCATCTAGTTGCTGGATTACCAGCTTTGGAACCATATGCTCGTTTATTTCATAGGTTATTTTGAACTTCAATACCTTTCTTGGTTTTTAGTTGTTCATAAGTTCATCCTCCTGATAAAATATATATACACCTAACCTTTGCAGATATTATGCAATTGCTACTCCAAGTGCTACACAAAGACTTCTTCTTGGACTCCTAGAAGCACCTCCATCGTGGGCTCCAGATGCACTTGATGCTGCTGTGCAGCTTGTGGAGCTTCTTCGAGCTGCTGAAGATTATGCATCTGGCATAAGGGTAAGCATAATCCTGATAGACAGAGAATAACTGCAATGCTGACATTAATGGAAACGTGCATTTTTACAATTATGGTTTTCATTTAAAATTTCTGTTATGCAACTTATTTCAAAACCCAATTTCTATTGAAGAGTTAACATATGGCTTGACTCAGGTGGTGCATTAGTTCATTTACATTGTTGAATATTTGTTTTTTCACTAGATTTTCTTTCACGTTTTATATTTCTTAATAGTTGGTGATCTGGTAGTTTTCTTAAATTTGTCTATATTGAGCCTTGTAAAGATGACATATGTATCCGTAACATCCCACCTAAATAACAAAACAAGGTGGTTGCTCCATATACTTTTCTAGTTCCAATGCTCCATGAAGGAAGACATTCTTAATGGCTAATTGATAAAACAACTAGTTTGCATGGCTGCCAAAGAAAAGAGATGGACATGGACAAAGACTATTTAAACGTAGAAGAGAAATAATCTAGGCTAAACACTTGGGTGTAGCCTTTAGCTACCAATTGAGCATTCAGTCTATCAATACTTCCATTTGGACTAACTTTGACAATGTAAACCCAATGACTCCAACAATGGACTTCCATGAAGATAAGGAACATTTATCTATGTTTGATTAGATTCTAATTTTGTCATTTCCTCATAATGTGTTGCCATTCTGATGAGAAAGAGCTTCATGTAGAGACTTAGGAATAACGATGAGAGGAATAGCATAGACAAAGGTATATAGTGTCTAGCATAATAGTGCAACATCAAGTATCAATGCTATATGTGCATTGTAGTGGGATTACTAGCTACAGGATATAGCATCCTATTGCGCATTTTGATATTTTCATCTGAAGAAACTTAGATTTAAAACCAATTGACTGACGTGTTTTTCTTATGTTAATGAAGCTTCCTAGAAATTGGATGCATTTGCATTTCTTGCGTGCAATAGGGACTGCAATGTCCATGAGAGCTGGTATAGCTGCTGATGCTGCAGCTGCTCTGCTTTTCCGTATACTTTCACAGCCTGCATTACTTTTTCCTCCTCTTAGACAAGTTGATGGAGTTGAAGTTCAACATGAACCTTTGGGTGGTTATATTTCTTCCTATAAAAAGCAGGTTGTGTTCATCTTTCTCGGTTAACATTTTTTAATGTTATTCTTGTTTTGTACAGTTATGCATGTAGGTTCTTTCTATACACTTATAATCTAAAACCTTTGTTGTTGATCAGATAGAAGTTCCTGCGGCTGAAGCCTCTATTGAAGCTACTGCCCAAGGCATTGCATCAATGCTTTGTGCCCATGGTCCAGAGGTTGAATGGAGAATTTGCACCATTTGGGAAGCTGCATATGGCCTGATTCCTACAAGTTCCTCAGCTGTTGATCTTCCAGAAATTATAGTTGCAACCCCACTACAACCTCCCATATTGTCATGGAATTTGTACATACCCCTACTTAAGGTCCTGGAATATCTTCCTCGGGGAAGCCCATCGGAGGCATGTCTTATGAAAATATTTGCTGCTACAGTAGAAGCTATTCTTCAAAGGACATTTCCACCAGAGTCCACTAGAGAACAAAGCAGAAAGTCCAAATACCTGTCTATCATTGGCTCTGCCTCTAAAAACCTTGCTGTGGCAGAACTTCGGACTATGGTTCATTCCCTCTTCTTGGAATCATGTGCATCTGTAGAGCTTGCTTCACGCCTTCTTTTTGTTGTTTTAACTGTCTGCGTTAGTCATGAAGCGCAATTCAGTGGAAGCAAGAGGCCAAGAGGTGAAGATAACTATCCAGCTGAGGAAATCATTGAGGACTTACAAACATCTGAAAACCAGAAAGAATCAAAAAATAGGAAAATGAAGAAGCAAGGTCCTGTAGCAGCGTTTGATTCTTATGTTCTGGCTGCTGTTTGTGCTCTTGCCTGTGAGCTTCAGTTGTTCCCTTTCATTTCACGGGGGAATAATCATTTAGTTTCCAACAATGTTCAAGATATAGCCAAGCCTGTTAGACTGAATGGATCTTCCCATATTAGACAGAATGGATCTTCCCATATTAGACAAAATGGATCTTCCCATGAGTTGCGAAATGGGTTAGATTCTGCAGTACGTCATACTCACAGAATTTTAGCAATTTTAGAGGCACTATTTTCATTGAAGCCATCTTCTGTCGGCACTCCTTGGAGTTACAGCTCAAATGAGATTGTTGCAGCAGCTATGGTTGCTGCACATGTTTCTGAACTGTTTAGGAGGTCCAAAGCTTGCATGCATGCTTTGTCTGTTTTAATTCGTTGCAAGTGGGACAACGAAATTCACTCCAGGGCATCATCATTGTATAATCTCATAGATATTCACAGCAAAGCTGTTGCATCTATAGTGAACAAGGCAGAGCCTTTAGAAGCAACCTTAATTCATGCACCTATTTGGAGGGACTCTCTTGTTTATTGTGGTAGTAAAAGGCAGAATCAGTGTGGAAGTAGCTGCTTTGACCCTGGGCAGACATCTATTGTACCTTCAGCAGATTCATTCCCGTCAAAACCTGTCCATACTTCTGAGAAAACCCCTTGTTCAAATGAAGCATCGGGTTGTACCTTGGGTAAAGGTGTCTCTGGTTTTCCATTGGATGCTTCTGATCTAGCCAACTTCCTCACAATGGACAGGCATATAGGATTGAATTGCAATGCACAAATTTTTCTGAGATCCATGCTGGCAGAGAAACAAGAATTATGTTTCTCTGTAGTTTCACTTCTATGGCACAAGTTGATTGCATCTCCTGAGACTCAACCTTGTGCAGAAAGCACTTCTGCCCAACAGGGATGGAGACAGGTACAAGTACTAATGTTATACCGCAGCAACTTTATCATCTTTTCTTATTAGATATTCTTTTTTCTTCCAATGGTTGAATTGTGTATGTTTTTAACCTATAGTGGAATTTGAGAAGAAAAATTCTTTGATGGAACCACCTAGTTCTTATTAATCATAGAAGTTAGGTTCCGAAAGGCCAGAACTGCAGTTTGAGGATGATAGAACTGAATATTATAAATTGTGATAAAAGACTCGGTCTTGCCAATATTTATTGCACTACTCCAATCCAATTCCTACCAATGTAGCAGGAATAGAATCCGAGAGAAGAATAGACTACAAAAGTACACACGCCCTTAGGTTGTTCGAGAGAACCTCACTTTCCACAATCCTTCTATTCCTTTCTCTCCCCAAGAAGTTCCCCTCCCACAACTGTCCCTGGACTATTTAATATATTTCAGATACAGCTGCCACAACAACCTTACTTATTTCTTCTCTTGTATACTATACCGAACCTATCAGAGGATAAATAGGTGTATCCTGTGTACACAAGAAACATGGGAAAGACTGGCAAAATTCTGTAACAGAGACATTTGAAGAAAATTCTGATCTGAAATTTTAGAAAGCCTATAAAGCAACTTCCCTTAAGATTAGCATTGAAAATTATTTCTTTTGAAAAAATCTAGACAGTTGTTCTCATCAAAGGCAGATTAGTTGATCAAGTAAAAAACGCTACATTAAACTGGATGAAGCATCATGCCAAGACACATGCCAACACAATCTACCACCAAGACGAGATATATTGGGTATAACTTCTGAATTTCCAATGAAACTATATAATAATATGGCGTACTGGTGAGAGGTATCGAAGAATTGACATTTTAGTTTTTTGTTTAAGTACTACAAATTGGTAAAGGTTGACAAAGTTGTGCTATTGAGCTACATAATAAGATACAGTTATAAATGTGTGCAATGTAATTGTGTGGATCCAAATATCTCTTTTATATCCCTATTTCTACTGGAAAAGGTTCATAATTGACTGTTTTGGATTTAATGTTATGTAGGTTGTTGATGCCTTATGCAATGTTGTATCAGCCTCCCCAACGAAAGCAGCTACTGCCGTCGTTCTTCAGGTCCAAAATTTCGTCTTATCTTGAAATTTCATAAATGACTTTTATCTTGAAGGATTTCATAAATGTCATTATTTAAGCAGATTTCCAAATTTTAGGAGTTATCATTTCTAATAACTATGGGAGTTGGCTTTTACATTTACTGCCTAGAAAATTCTATAGCTGATACTGCAATCTCGTTTATCCGATGTTTATTTGTTATATATTTCTTTTATAAATTATTATTATTATTATTATTATTATTATTATTTCCTGCATTTTACTTGTTTAGTCACTTTCCTGGGCTTGTTTACTTGTCAGGCGGAGAGGGAATTGCAGCCCTGGATTGCCAAGGATGATGATTTAGGGCAGAAGATGTGGAGAATCAATCAGCGGATTGTAAAATTGATTGTAGAACTTATGAGGAATCACGAGAGTGCAGAATCATTGGTAATTGTGGCAAGTTCATCAGATTTACTACTGCGAGCCACAGATGGGATGCTGGTCGATGGAGAAGCTTGCACTTTACCACAGCTGGAGGTAGTGTGTTTCAACATTAGCTTCTCTAAACATTAGTTAGCTCTCATTTACTGAATTAACTTAATTCTCACTCTTAAAACCAGAAAACTGACTCATTTCTTGCTTCCATATTTGTGTTTCTATTTTGAAATTTACTTGCATTTTAGTATTTATTGTCATTTAATTACTCGCCTTTGTATTTATCCAAAATTTTTAAGTGGGTCCTGAAAGGATCCATTGGTGGATAGGAGGTGGTTATCAATATGTGCATATGTGATAGAAAATAACTTATCTTGTATTAGCAGTTAGTTCAAGGTTAAACTTTATTGATGATAGATATTTATAAAAAATAACTGATGGAAGTAATGTATTAGGAGTAAAAATAAAAAATGGCTGGGCATCTAATTAGGCAATTGGTGTTCTATCATTTTTAACCTTCAATAATACATAATTTTTTCTCATAAATATTTTCCATGATTCTTTAACGGTGTCTCTTAGAGAGTGGATTTAGCTCTAACTCAATCTTAAAAATTACTCGCAACACGAGATTTGTACTCAATTATATATTATAATTTGATTATATTTCTAGTTGCTGTGGGATTTCCAGCACACGTCATCACATCTAAAACATAAAATCTCAAATGTGAGATTAAAAATTTATGAGTGGTCCAATAACAAGTGACATGATCTAGGCCTAACAAACCTTGTTAGGATAACCTTTGACACTATCTTGAAAAGCAAATTTAGGCCTAATTCAATCTTACAAAACTATCTTCTCAGGTCAGGTTTGCATCCTTATAGAATTAAAAAAGTTAGTGACCTTTTGTACACTTAACTATTGATATACTCAATTATGAAACTACTAAACCCTTTTTATAGCTCATTAATTCAAAACTCTAAGGGTGTCTTCGGTCGCTAGGATGAGATAAGATAGTTATTGTATCCTGGCTTCTATTGTTTAGTGTGTTAATAGGATACGGTGTCTTATCCTATTTCGCATTCTATCTTGTGGTGCAATGTATTTTTTAGCTTGAAACAGATGTTAAGTTAGAAATGAGAGATAGGATAATTGTTTTTCCACACTCCTCTCACCACCCTCACTCTTGTAATTGTTATCACCATTCTCATTTCATAGTATTAGGATTTACTCTTTGCATTAAAGAGTCAGGGGTGAAGTTTCTGACAAAGGGACAATCTTCTTTATAGTGTTCAATCAGCTCATGAAAAACAGGCGACACCCGCACAAGTTTACTAGTCTTATCCATAGCACAATGCCCTGATTCTACATGCCACTACATTTTGCTTTATCCTCTTACAAGAAACTTGGTTTCCCTGAAAATACAGTGCGTTAGTGGACTCAGAAGACATGATTAACCACACATGCTGAGAAAGCTATATCAAAACGTGACTATGAGATTACTGATCTTATGAATTCATCATGATTTTTATTTCCTTGTGCTAACAAACATGAATTTTCGAGCAGCTATTAGTGGCACTGTGAAGGGAGGATTTGCTGTTTCATATATTTTTTATTTATACTTGACCTTTACTGATATTTATGTTTTAATAATTACAATGGCCAGTTATTGGAAGCGACAGCTAGAGCGGTTCAGCCAGTGCTCGAGTTTGGAGAATCTGGATTAGCTGTGGCAGATGGCCTTTCAAACCTTTTAAAGGTGAACAAATTCTCCTTATTGGAACTTATTATGTAGCAAAGCTAGTGAATGCAGTATCTAGCTTAAACAATGCAAATATAATTTTAGATTCCAAGACAAATGCATATTTGGGAAAGGGCGATCAAGTGCAAAACTAAAACAACTCTTGTGCTTTTTTTTTGTCATAATTACTGATATGTTTGAGCTTGTGAATAAATCGCATGCAGTGTCGTCTCTCAGCTACAATCAGATGTCTTTCTCATCCAAGTGCACATGTCCGAGCTCTGAGTATATCGGTTCTTCGTGACATTTTGCATACTGGTTCAATCAGATTTAGTCCTAAACCTCGGAGAATAAATGGCACCCACAACCCCTCTTATCAATACTTCAATTTGGATGCCATTGATTGGCAAGCTGACATAGAAAAATGCTTGACTTGGGAAGCTCACAGCCGACTTTCAACTGGATTGCCCATTAACTTTCTTGATACCGCTGCCAAAGAGTTAGGCTGTACTATCTCCATGTAAAATGGAATCAAACTCTGCAACCATCCATCATAGTCTGTGACATTTTTTTACTAGACTTGTAGAAAAAAAAAAACATACGTTATTGATGCTTATGGAACTAACGTGTTTACAAAAATAAGCAACATCATTATGCTAGTCCTGTTAAAAGAGTCACAGTCATAATTCTAGTATGTTTATAGAAAGCTCATTTTGTATCATGCATGTATTGTAGCTAAACTAAGTTTTCACCCACTTGTTCGTGACTCTGGTCTCAATAGAACAGACTTGTACAGTAACGATAGACGAGGCTGTAACCAGGTCCTTTTCTTCATCATTGTCTCATTTTGTGTTATGTTTATGTTGATTTAGCTTGTAATCAAAGCCAGTTACAATTGTTTGGACTAGTGTTTGTTCTAGCAGTATTTCTTTTCTCCAATCTCTTTCAATTTTGTAGGTTTTTATCTTCTATCTTTTTCATTGTGGACTATTTTTGCTTTTTTACTATTTTCTAATTGAACAGTATATTTGAAATAAGTCTGATTAGGAAGAAAATAATATATGGTTTTCCATTTTCACTTGATTGTAGTTCCGATCAATCTTGGTGTCATATACTGTTAAATATCATTAATTATTTTAATTTATATTTAAAAACTTAATTACGTGACAATCATAGAACAGGGTGGTTTAGGATCACTTTTATAATTTCTTAACCACGTGTTAGTCAATAATGTCAAACTCTAGCACTGGGCTGGTCTCAAAACTGGACATTGCTATATCTTGTAGAATCACTTTTTTTTTTTAATTATTCCTTTTATATGTAAGCATTAAACATATATAAAGAAGGCACTATTGATTTTGTTAGACAAACTAATGATTATTTGGCAATGTCATTACTTCACTTAGACATACTATTAATCAATTTAGATAGGAAAAAAAATTTAGGTACGGACAAATAAATAAGAGCTTAAAAGTAAAAGAATTGTCGTTTTTTAACCAAAAAGTACCTTCTAAAAGAAAAATTATTTTAAAAACTTTGATTTTGTTTGAAGGTAGTTATTTATTTTTTTAAAAAGTGAGTATATAATCATATTAAAACATGGTAAAATTAATTTAATTCACATAATCATTTTCATGATGATAAAACAATATGAAAGAATCGTATAAACAATAATTTAAAAATCTCAAAAATTGGGAATAGTAAATTATTTTACTGTTAGATCTGAAAATTATGTACATAAAATATTAGAAGAAGTTAAATATATATTATCAAGAAAAAATATTTTATTTGTTGTTTAATAATATTTTTCGGGAACAATAATAAGAATTTCACTTTAATAAAGCATCAGAAAACTAGAAAATAAAAAAATAAAAAGTGGAGTAACTCTAAAAATGTATTCCATGAGGCACGGGGAATCACATAACATGAAATCTCTCAAAAATAATAATAAAATATAAGTAGGTATACGGTAAAGTACAAGTATGTAATAGAAAAATATAGCATAAAATACGTATCACAAGATTTGAAGTGAGATGTTGTGAAGTAAGTTGTTAAATTTTGAAAATAGTTGTATTTTTTTTTTCAACCAAAAAAATGAATATATAGAATTTATCAGCAAATTTGTATCTTTCTTTTAAAATTAGATTGGTGATTTTAAGAAATAAAAAAAAATTCAAGCCCAAACTAAAGTCATAAATGGGCTATTGAAGTCTAAGCCCACAAGACAAACCCAACAGGTTCAGCACGTTTATATAACATCCCTCATTCACAAACCCTAGAGTTCTGATCCTCACTCAACCAGCACCGATAACACAGCGGCGGCGACGGTCACTCTCCAACGACACTTCGGCGGTGAAAATGGTACGTGCCCATCTCATCGCACCTCACTGCGCAGTGCGCGACGTTGATTAAAAAAAGTTCAATTTTTGAAGAACCCTTAATCGGTAAATGAATTTGTTTTTATGAATATTGCAGGCTCTGGTGGCGAACGAGGAGTTCCAGCACATTCTCCGTGTGCTGAACACCAACGTCGATGGGAAGCAGAAGATAATGTTCGCCCTTACCTCGATCAAGGGTATTGGTAGGAGATTCGCCAACATGGTTTGCAAGAAGGCTGATGTTGACATGAACAAGAGGTGCTTAATTTGTTTGGTCAGTTTAATTGCACGCTGATTCGCGTGTTTTTGGATTTTTCTTGACATTGGATGCTTTTGCTTTTGTGCTACTTTCAGGGCTGGTGAGTTGAGTGCTGCCGAGCTGGATAATCTGATGACTGTGGTGGCCAACCCAAGGCAATTCAAAATCCCAGACTGGTTTCTTAACAGAAAGAAGGATTACAAGGATGGAAAGTATTCCCAGGTTGTGTCCAATGCTCTCGACATGAAGCTCAGGGATGACTTGGAGAGACTCAAGAAAATCAGGTCATTCATTTACTATGTCTATCTGTAGTTGAGTTATTCAATTTTTTTCAATAGGTCTGATGTGTCGTTCCAAATGAAAGTTAGTTTTTTTATTATTGACAAACCCGAATGGTATATAGTTGATGCAGTCTGTAGTTGTTTTGTGTAATAAGACATGCTTACGGAATTGTTGGATTTGATTTGGTTTTATGTCATTGTTTAGTAGTTTGTATAATTTGTGTTAGATATTGTAACTGCTTCTCTGAATTGTTGTTTTGTGTGATTTCAGAAATTAGATAGAATGGCTCTGGTTAATTAATAGTGATATTAATCTTAATTGTAATAGAGTTATCTCTTGAAAAGAAGAAACTATTCAAGTATAGTTTGCTGGCTGAACAGTAACATGAATTTGGTTTTGCTGTTAGCCATTTAGCTGCAAGATGTCAATGAGACTATTGAATTTCCGGTTATATTTTGAAACCAGACGAATAATTTTTAAAAAGGCTAATTGAAGCATGCCCAATACCATTTATCATTTGTTTGTTAGATTGACATTATTGCTAATTGCATATTCATGTAGATATGGGAATATTAGTGTAATGAGAATATCTAACCTAACCCTGCCATATACTTTTACAAGTCATTCTCTAATTACAAATTTTCCCAAGGACTGTTTCCTGTGAATGTGTGCATTGCTAGTTAATATTGGTGTCTACGGAACCTTATTAACTATTGAGATTGACATCCTTTTTATTATGCAGAAATCACCGTGGATTGAGGCACTACTGGGGCCTTAGAGTCCGTGGTCAGCACACCAAGACCACTGGCCGCAGGGGGAAGACTGTTGGTGTCTCTAAGAAGCGTTAAGCTGTTATGTTTTGGCTTGGAGATTAGATTTTGTTGAGGAGACAAATTTAAGGAACACTAGACATGTTTTGCATATCGACTCTGTATCAGTTATTTAATGCGGTGACAATTTCAATTTTGTTTGTTATTTGTGTTTCTAAGATGCTGGTTTTTTATTTGTAGAGAACCTTCAATATTATTGATGAAATTACATATTCACTCCCGAAGTAAAATACTACTTTTTTTTTTTACTTTTTCACATTAAGTAATTAATTAGAGATGGTTTTTAACATTTTTACATAGAATTGATAACATGGTAATACGTGGAATTTGCGTTAGATATTAGTGGTTTATTCTATTATGCTAGACTGCGTGAATTATATTTTGAAATCTCTTGTTTGGATTGTAGTTTTTTTGCATAGTTTTTGTGCTTAAAAGTTGGAAGCTTCTTAGTTTTCATTTTTTAACTTCCCTTGTGTCAACAAAGATAGAATATCTTCGTTCTCCTGGATATCTTTGGATATCTTTTCATCTTTTCAATACAAGGTGATCTTACAAAGCCATTCTATTGCCTCTTTAATTCTGTAAAATAAAAGCATTTAACTCTATATTTCGTACACAAAAAAGGAGAATATTTTACAAATTAGGTCTGTCGATTGTACAATTTTTCGATTGTACAATTTTTTGGCAAAAGTATGTATATTGTTAACTTTCACAAGTGATTAGATGTCTTGTTCATCTTAGAATATAATCATATCCCAGTTATGGGTTACGCTCCTAACAATAGCTTAAATAAATAGTTACGCCGTTTTGTGTGCAACCATTAATGCTTAAGGTTAAAACTCTCTCCTCTCCTATCTTCATATATGACTTTCTTTCATGTCCTTATCCACGATAAACTAAGTACTCACTAATCAAGGTGATCCGGTCAATCATATTCATGCTAAAAAAGATTCTTATCCACAGTAATGCCCATTATCTACTTTGTATCAAAGTTTAGATCCTACAAATTCCTAAACTTTCTCTGCAACTAATTTGATTTATTTAAGGGTCCAATATTAATACTTATACCAATCATCATACAGTGAGAGTATCAACATAATAACAACCTAATGCTGCACTTTCAAATTGACATTTTTAGTCGCATTCATGGGCGAATATTGCGGACTTTCCTAGGCAACTAGAATGGATGAGTGTCATTAGTGAAGAAGATGAATTTTTTGCTTGGATTCTAGTCAGCCCTATAATAAAATATCCACTGGAATCCAAAACAATAAATCATATCAATTAAAAGAATTACAATGAGATTGAAATAATAAGGTTTTAATTTAAAATAAATAAATACTTTCCTATAAATAATCACCTACAGTCTTAACATCTCAACTTTTGTAAATAAACCCCCATATTGAGTGAATGCTGTGAAACTATTGGTTTTCTGTTTTGTTGGTGGGAAGAGAGTGATTCAAACGCTCCTTTCCACCAGGCTTTGATGAGGCATTGCCATACCATATCATTCCACACACAGCTATAATCATCCCTAAAACCACGTGAACATTAAGACCTTCCCTCCCAAAGAAAAAGAACCCCATTATCAAAACAAGTATGGTCTTCATGTGGCCTAGTACTTGAAAAGAGACAGCAGTGAATCTGCCAATGCAGATAAATTGACTAAGGTTGGTCCCAACTGCTATAGTGCATGACATAAATATGAACATCTGCAAAAGACAACCCCAAAATTTTAGAAACTTGGTAAAGGCTAATACCATCAAAGTTTGTAGTTCTATAATGTTTGTATCATCTAAGTTATACATATTTAATGAAATTAAGACTAATCCTTCTATGAAAATCACCACATAAATCCAAAAGCTTCCAATGCTGAGTAAGTTTTTAGCCATATACAATAAATTTAAAAATCATTTTAGGTAAGTCAAGCACAGTAATAAAGCATATTGTATATCTAAGTAAATGGGGCATTCTTAAACATAAAGGCGTGCAAACAAGATCATATATATCATATGCACAATTATCTTATCTGCCTACATTTGAAGGTGAAATCAATATCGATTTAACACATCAAGTCATCCATGTGAATCAACAGATGCATTTAATCACTTTCTCGGAGAAAACAAAGCACCAAGAGTTTACACATTGAATACAACGGCATTAGGATTTTTTTCTGTTTTCCAGAACTTACCAAAGAACCTGAATTATAATCAAATCTGTCAACTCTGTTGTTTGTCAACCAGTAGTCTAGAAAAGGGCCCAGAAGAATCAGTGATCCAGCCTGTGCAGGTGCTGTATGTCCCAATAGGTTGAAAGAACTTAGTGAATACTTCCTCTGAAGGAAATGGACATACTGCACATGAAAACATTGAAAATTCATTAAAAAAATAGACTGAGACTTCTTATACCAATTTTTTTACAGAACAGGTAGGCTGATAGCTGAAATATGATAGCATATATGATACCAGAATCTACCTAAAATGCATTCATATATTTAAGCATAAAATGGAACACTTTTAAGACAGAGAAACTTCAAAATGTTTGTCATTTTGCCTACCAACTCTTTGTAATGTTGCCATGCAGAAGCATGAATTAGATTTAATTAAGATATTTTAAGTTTGAATTTTGAACAGAAGCAGTGTGTCGAATATAGTGGAATGTCACTCTTACATATTGTTGCAGAGAAGTGCTCCACACTGCTACAAAGGCAGCAACGAAACCTCTTGTGTTAACACTCACATCAGTAACAGTGCAAACACCAACACCCAAAAGAACGATACATATGCTGAGTTTGGTATCTCTAGAGTACTGAATCTTGTCGAAAACAACTTCCAAAAGGCACGATACAGGTATCATGCTCAACTTAGCAATCTGCAAAATGGTTAAAAAGAAATTTTAACTTCTGAATGCATTAATGGACAAATAGAGAAATTCAACACAACTCACTTGATAGAATCCAACTGAGTTCCACATTAGACTAACATTCATTCCAACAATGGAGAAGTTAGCAAATAAAACAAATTTTAAAAGCTCTGGAAAGGGTAAATGAGAAGGCTGGATGTATCCCAGCATCTTTAGTATGGATGTCATCAAAGTTGTAGTAACGAAATGAAGACCTGTTAATGTTGTAGCTGCAGGCAAAGGCAAATCATATGTAAAAGTTGATAAGAAATTAAGCAAGAGCATCATAATATATTTGTTGGGACAAGACTGTTAAAATCTATGGAAACATCGAAAAATATTTTGTCAAATCTTAAATTATCCTCAAGTGTTTTCCTATTTCCTCCTCATCTCTTAGGACTATTAACATATTTTCAAGTCTTACTATGATATGATTTCTTAATTAGTTAGAATTATGACTAGTATAAATAAGGGTTAATATTCTAGATTTTATGAACATATCAAACAAATTTGTACATTATAATGCATAACAGTTAGTATTTCCTTCCATTATATCTAAAATTCCACAGTTCCAACAATGTAAGCCAAGAAAATTGGAAAAGGAATTTACCAAAACTGAAGCCATAAGTGGCCATCAAAGCTTTGTTTACAATGATAATTCCAACAGAAGTGACAACATTGAACATCCATGCAGCTGCATCCAATGCAGCCTTCTTCTCAGACTTGCTAGCCGGTGCCATGTTCTTGTTTATTTTTCACAATTTAACTGACTCTAATCTCTTCTAACTAGCCTCCATAGCATTCTGTTGATCCATTCAAATGATGTGCATTGGTTAGTCCATTTAAATAAACAAAACCTGGTAAAGTGGAAAATACGAAATTAATATAGTTAAAATAAAAATAATACAGATGGAAAAGTGATCATTAAGAAGAACTATGATTGAACAACTTTCTGTGCAACCTTAAGTCATCTTATGGGGGATCAAAAGGATCAGAAACCACTAATTGACAAGCAAAGGAATTGTTATGCATCTCAGCATCTTCAACACTAAGCCACGGATAATATTATCAATATTAATTGGTAAAAGCATTGATGCACATCTAGTATCAACTTTGTTCACTTTCTCTTATGCAAAAAATAGAAAGTTATATAAAATGAGAATTACTAAGCCCTTAAGCTTAGAGTATCAAATCAAGTTTATGAAATTAAAAAAAAAAAGTTATATGCTGCAGATACAGTGAACACTCACAATCAGAAGACTTTTCACATCTTTAATTTAAAGTTTCAAAATAACGCACACCATCCCCTCTCAGGACCTTAAGTTAACCTCAACCCTTCTCTCAACTAGTAATAACTGCTATTCTCATAAAATAATAGTACCCTCCTTTCCCCACAAGACTATAAAAAGGATCCCCTTAGAAAATAAATTAACCAACAATAAACAACTACACTTATGTATTGACTAACTAAGAATTGATAAAAATAAAGTGAATAAGAATCTTCACCAAAATCACAACATGGTTTCTTGGGCCCACATGGTATAGTCTTCAATTCATCCCACCATGATCACTCTTACATTTTACCAATAAAATTAACATACCGAGATATAGGTACCAAACCAATAATTAAACCTATTCCAAATTAGGAACATAATCAGCACAAATTAACAGAATGTAAAACGTTAAAAGCACCAGGACCCAAACTCATTTCTATTTATTTACTAGCGGTACATTAGACCCAGCTGAAGAATGATAAAATGAACCACCCCTGTGAATAAAATAGCTCTTGCATCCAAAGAAAGTTGGCATTACATTTCTGTTCTAACCATACATAGTAACAACCCCTAAAATGATTCACTCATTTTCTGGGCAGAAGGCAGTGCAATAGCCCGTTTGAATGAAATGTCAATTCCAATTTGGCTTTACTGGGTTACACCTATCAAGAACAAAGCTCCTAAATTCACCATAATGTTGTATCATCAGAAACCAGTTCAAATAAATTGAACTCCAATCCATCACCAAACGAACCCATAAAATTTGACAATGCGAAACAATTCTGCGTTCTATGAAAAAAAATACAAAGTAAATAAATTTAAAACTCTTATTTTTCATATCCATAATAAACAGATCCCAAAAGGGGTCTTAGATCCAGAAGGGTGACACTAAAATTTAGAAAATAATAACAATGCTTTCTAAAAGATAGATCATAATCAAATATGGGTAAGCTGGTATTTACCAAGTTTCAATCTTTCTAGTCCCCTTCGAAGAAAAATATAAGATTAAATGAATGAATGAAAATAAAAAATAAAGGGTAAGGATTGAGAATGTGAAGCAAAAATGGGTTGAAAAAGAAGAAACTAACCGTGAATAGAGAAGACATTGGGCATTGTAACATGAATGTAGTATTAAGGAATTGTGGAGATTGGAGAATGGAGTTTGCAGATTGGAGTAGGAGTGACACGCGCTATGCACCCAAGAAAGATGAACATCATAAACATGCTATGTTATGTTCCTCAACTATCCTTGTTGGTTTGGCTAAACATGCATGTTCTTTCTTAGCTTTAGTTTCATTTTGGAACAAACAGCACCACTGTAACTGTTTTCTTTCTTTTTCCTCCTTTTCTTAAACAATCACACTTATATTAAACCATACTATATTAACTGATTCTGTGCAGTTCAAACACATGTCGAATCCTTTTAATTGCATTTATTAACTGGATTAAATGGGTAAGAAATTTTAACATTTAATGATTTTTGTTTCTGATGAAAAAAATACTTTCTCCATTTTCATTTATAAGTCTGAAACTGTAGTTTTCTTTTTATGACCTATCATTCATGAAAAGAATATTAAAAGAAATTTATTTTGTCATCTTTTAATTAGATAATTTTACTCTTTAATAAACTAAAAATAATTTATCTATTTATTCAATTGAATAAATAATGATTAATTTTTTATTTCAAAATAGCTAAATAACTTTTATTTTTTTAAAACGTTAGTTACATAAATTTTTTAATATTATTTTTATAAAATTATATATATATATATATATTAAAATTTATTATTTTTCTATTTTTAGTTAATTACTCATAAAAATAATAAATTATATATTTTAATATGGTAAAAATATGAATTCATATCATGTGTTTGTCCTAGTATCATTAATGATTAAAATGTATATTTACAATAAATTTATGATTATTAAACAAATTAAATATTTTGTAAATTTAATAATTAAAATTTATAAATGAGATAGTTAAAATTTTGAATAAAAATTACACTGCTTTATAATATCAAAAGATCCTTCGTACTAATAATTGTAATGAAATTTATTTTATCACCATCCTACATCTATACTAAAGAGTACTGTGTTTACTAATAAACATATCTCATATTTTTATTTTATTTTTAATTATATTTTAAATTTTTTAAAGGAGAAATAAATTATATAAATATTAAAAAGAATGGTCAGGCATTTTAATAATATATGATATTATAAATTAAATTATCTTTTAATTTAAAAAAAAATATAGATATACAAAGTCTCTCCCACTAATAACCTATAAAAAATATGATAATATCACATTATTTTTTCTATTAACTTTTTATTTATTTAATTTATAATAATAATTAACTTTTTGAGTTTTGCGATCCCTCACTTTTAAATAACACTATGAGTATATTAATTTTGTTAAGAAAAATTAAAATCACGCATATTTTATTATCTCATATACAATAAAACATCCTAAAAATATTATTTCTCACTGTTCTAAATGATCTCTTAATTTTAATTTTGTAGTTCAGTAACCAGAGTTGTTTAGTAAGAATACTTTATTAGTAAACAATAATTCATAATTCTTCTACAATCTACTATTCTATTGTAATTTCTTAAAGAAATTATAGAATCAACAAATTAAAGAAAAATTATAAACTTGGGTAAGTAATTCTTTAAAAGCATTACATTTATTTTAAAGAAGTTATCATCCACCAACACGAATTTAGTTTTTTACATCATTTTATTTCATTTTTTATTAAAATCAGAGTTGTAAATATTATTTGTATCTTGTTACGCACGACTTCTACTCTCTCTATTTTTTTTACCGAAGTTGCTGTTTGCTAAGTATAATTTCTATTAACATTTGTTTTTCTATATCAAAGTTGTGTTTCTTCAGTTAAAAATATAAACTGTGTTTATCAAAGGGACTCTAGTAAAAAAATAAAAAATGAAGTTGTGCATACTAAATATATGATTTTTGTATTATGAAATAAATTAAAATTATGTTCGTAAAACACTAGTCCTTCAAACGAAATTGTGTTTTTAAAGTATGATTTATCCGAATTTGTAAATTTTCTTTTACCTGATAATTATTTCAAAAGATTATACATAAATGGTAAATATTTTAGAATTTTAGCAACTACGATTATTTAACTTTTCAATACACTTTTCTTTTAGTTTTTGTATATAATTTAATTAAAAGGTGAAATTACACTTGCTTTTTATTTTATTTTAAAGATTGCACTAAATAACACTCACACTTCCTTTAAACTTAAATTAGACATTTATTCTTTTTATACTTTCAATAAAATGATATTTTTATTCTATAAAATATAGATATAAACTTTTTTTTTTAGTTATGAATCTGAAAAACATATTAAAACTTTTTTACTTTATCTGTATTCTTTTAGTGATACACTTATATTTGTAGTTTACTTTAATTTTGCTATAACAATAATGAAAGTTAAACCTAAATCTTCGTACATACTACCTTAATCTCCCATAAACTGATCCTAGTAGATTAGTTGCCTGTATTTCTAAGAAAATAATATTAAAATGAAATAAGTTAAACATTGTACGTAAATAAATTTCTCGTAGTAATCAACACCGTCAGGTTTCTATTTTTAATAGTTTAATTTAATATTAATACAATAGTATACAACGTAATATTCTAACAATGTTGATAAATTTTCAGAAGGCTATTAGGTTTCCAATCCAATATCTACGTGGCTCATGTAAGCTTGAATATATATGTGATAATAAATGTGCATTCAATAAAGATGGAATATATATGTGATAATAAATATACATTCAATAAAGGTGGAATATATATGTGATAGTAATGTACACATTTATTAATATAATTTTTTGGAATAACGTGATCAATACTTTATTTAGTGAATATTTTACTTAGTGATAGTATATTTTCTTGATTTTTTAATATTTTTTTTGAAATGACATGATCCATACTTTAAATTTATGATTAACGATATTCTTTTAATATATTTTAATATTTTTATTTACGGATAATCTTTATTTAAGTTGTTTAAACTTAGTTAGGTGGAAAACATTGATATGTTTCGTATATTGATACTTAAGTTTAAAAAGTGATGAAGAGTCTTTATTTAATAAATAAGAAAAAATTATTTTTCTACTGAATAGGTCTTTCACTTCTTTTGTACATCAACATCCTAGGCTTGAGGAAATTGAAGAGTGATGAAGATTCTTTATCTGTTGAAAAAGAAAATTTCATTTATTTGGCTTATTGGTCATCGATCTATTTCATACACTGGCCCTAGGTTCAAGGAGCTGAAAGAGTGATGAAGAGTCTTCAAAGAAAATAATAAAAATTATATTTTGGAGGGAAAAATGATTCTTCAATATTCAGACAACTTGAGATTTCTACCTTAATGGGGTTTTAACGTTGACAAACACGAGGGATTTTAATGTCTTTTAAATTCGTATAATTAGCACACATTCTCCGCTTACCATTTAACTTATTCATCAAAAGTGGATCAATTTTCTTCAAACTTGGCACAAGGATCAAGGTTGACCCTATCACCATCTGTGGGAACCTGGGACATCTCTTCGACATTGTTGCATACTTGTTCATTGCTTTATCCTTAATTTTGTATCCCATTCCTCTGGAAGGTCCATATCCTCGTCAATTATCGTAGTGATAGGAGTTTTTACTGAACAAGGGGCGACTGTAAGGCTCTAAGCATAACATTTTCTTGTCGTTTTTGGATCTGCCTTAATTGTGATATTCATTCCATTTTCACTTGGAAACTTCATCACCATGTGTGGTGTCAAAATAATGACTCCCAACTAGTTGAGATTTCTCTAACCAATGAGAGTGTTGTAGGAAGTATTGACCTCTACTAAAACATAACGGTCAATAAGAGTTCGATGTGCCTTACTCGTGCCAAATGTTGTCAGCAAACCAACATATCCTCTAGTATGTACGTGATCCCCCACGAATCCCAATAAAGGATCGCATATGACTGAGTGAAAGAGGAGCATATTCAAACTTATGAAAAATTGACCAGTGTAGGACATCTACTGAGCTTCCCTGGTCAATAAGCATCTTTCTAACTCGCTAATTTTCCATATTGATTGTAGCAACAACTGGGTCATCTTTTGTAGGATCGTCAAGAGAAAAGTCTTCATCTGTAAAGGTGATGGGTGGGAGGGAACAAGGTGGTAGCATACTTGTCGAGTTTATACTTCAAAGATGTATTTTTCTTGCTAAGTTGAAAGTCCTTTCCCGACAAATATTTCTGCTATAATATAGATTGTACCTCTGATGTTGTTAGGATTTTGTTGAGGTTGTTCCCTTCGTTCCTGCTCAAGATTTGACATCACTTTTTCTTGGTAGTTTCCTTGGCCTTAACCCTGGAATCCTCCATGAAAACCTCTTTCTCGACCTGCTCTTCACATGTTTAGCCTATTCGACCTGTCTAGGTTGTAGATATTGTACAAAACGGTCGAGAGCCCTTGATCATACAAGCTCTTCAAACAAGTCCCAAACTTTAAAACATTCTTCAATATTACTCAAGTTTTGATGATAATTGCATCTCTTAGTTGGATCAACAGATTCAAACAAGTCCCAAACTTTAAAACATTCTTCGGTATTACTCAAGTTTTGATGATAATTACATCTCTTAGTTGGATCAACAGATTGATGAGTTGTTGATGGTGGTGGAAGCCATACCAAATCAAAATTGCATACTTCCTATAGGATGATGTCTCGACTTGCATTTATAGGGGTGTAGTTTTCATACTTACTCGCACGCCTTTTCTTGAAAGGTTGCACGATGCCAAGAACAATTGAGACTTTTATCATTTTCCTACTTGCATTTGCCTTCTCCTCGATGTTGATATATCATGTTACACGATTGTGGAGTTCATCCATATTGGTAGGGGGTATGTATAAATGGTATACAAAAATTTCACTGGGCGGAGCCCCACCAAGAACGTGTACATAGCCACGACTAGGTGAAGGTCGATTATGTGTATAAATGTTTTTTTGCAAACAAAGCCATATATTATCACAGTGTCTCAACATCACCTTATATAACATTGTGGATAGATGCAAACATTGCAACCATAGGATTACAATAAGCAAAACGGGCTAAAAACCATGCACAACGTGTGTCAAACGAATCAATAAAGTTGTTGGAAGAGAATCTTACAATTCCAAAGTCGTTCCTGCCAATGCAATCGGATAGAGTCTACAATGTACTCACAAGTCTTATGGGAAGAGATTAGCTTGAATAAAATATGTCTTAACATAGACCTTTGAGTCTGATGTGTGCACTGTACTTTTGAGGAAGTCGAGCTTTCATGATGTTTGGCTTGAAGCGATGGAAGCCCGCAAGATTTACTTTCATTGCCTCATTCAACATAGGAGTTAGAATCGTCTTGAAAAGTTGTTACTGAGAGGGCCTATGTATATAACCATTAGCTCGGGATTGTCCATTAATTAATAATAGTGTTTGTGACTTCATTTGTGTGTGGAGGTGGTGTTGAGAGTCTCGGGATGGGTATCCCCCTAGTAGCAAGCTTAGAGGTGGGGATCGGTTGAGACTCGCAACCTATTCGACTCGATATTGTGCATTCTATTCATATTGATTAGTTGTTTAATCATGTTCTTGCAAAACGAGTTGCTCATGTTTGAGCTGTAACTCATTTTGATGTTGACTTAGTTCGGCCCAATATTGCTCTACATTCAAATTATAACATTATGAAGATTTTCCTCATTTTTTTAAGAAGAACATTAATCTATGTTGTCGGGACTGTGTTTGCTAGTGAATTAATCTATTTTGCTTCTAGTTAATATCATAAGACTTGTGGTCTAGGAAAAGCTTTAATCGACCTCACAGTAAACACCAAAATGGAAAAAAAAAAGTGTTAATCTTCTAAGGTGGATGAAAGTGATCTGTCTTGCAAGTCAAGTTATGGCTCCAAGAAAGAATCATTAAGTTTTCTGAAAACGACAAAATAAATTCTACATGTAGAAGAAAATTCTTCAATACAAATTAGTAAAAATATGGAAAATTATTATTATTATTATATAAAAGAGTGTAAGAATTAAATAAATACTCTTTATGAAATTTATTTGTATTTATAAGTTCTTTGAATTTGAACTGAAATATTAATAAGATATAAAATAAATCAAAGATATTTGATTGTGAAATATATGTAATTTAGTCTATTATTATTATAAAAATATGCGTTTTATGATCTGTATATGATTTGATTTGATTATATCTAATTATTACAATTAATTTAATTAAATTTTTATATTATTATTTTTATCTTTATCATATATCTTGAATGCGGATTAATACAACTTAAAGAGATCCGTTAATGTTAAAATAATTCATTTATTAATATCAGTTTAAAATCATATTCTCACTTTAATTAATTATTTCATTTATGTATTAATAAATATTTTCGCTCAAGTTTATTCTTTCTAGTAAAAAAATTTATTACTAACTAGTCACATATTAATACTTTTTGAAAAAAAAACACTGTTGCTATTTAATAACAAATTATTATATATTTTAATTTTATTAAAATTTATAATAACTATTGTTAAAGTCATGATGACTTTTTATCAATTGATATTAATTATGTGTTTAGTTTTAAGAAAGGAAGTGAAAAGAAAAACAAAAACTGAAAGAATGAAAAAAAAA
>Ga0209700_103365_pt1 | contig 30830 bp, 21 predicted proteins | sample SiratroredBW_FD_187528 | JGI IMG/M metagenome (GOLD analysis project Ga0209700, IMG submission 187528) | Root nodule microbial communities of legume samples collected from California, USA - Siratro red BW (SPAdes) (version 2) | ecosystem: Host-associated > Plants > Roots > Nodule | place: USA...
AAAAAAAAAAAATTTTTTTTTTTTTTCTATCATTGTTAATTCATGCTCATAAAGTGTTTTGAATGAAAATATGATCTATATTTTATAAAAATAAATTTAAGCTGACCTGTGTTTAAAAAAAAAAAAGGAGAGATAGGAATTGTCCAAGTTATAAAATGGTGTGCAGTGATTTAGAGATAAAAAAATAGTGTCTCATTCGGTTTTGTTTTTTTTAATCAATTCAAATTATCTAATTAAAATTCGGCTATTTTTTTTGTCCTTATATTGTTATAAATTAAATTATTATATTTTTATATTTTAATTTAATATTGTGTTGTATATTTTTTTGTAGGAACTTTTAATTTTAAAGGAGAACCAAGTAAGATTAATAACACAATAGAAAATAAATATTTTGAATGTAATATTTCACTTAGACACTATTATATATTTTTACTTGGCAACATTGCATGTATTTAAGTAGAATTTATTTGGGAATATCCATTTAAAATGTTATAAATTTAGCACCATTATATTGTTTAATGTAATTTATTACTAAATTTAATTTACTTTGATAAAATAACTTTTATTAAAAAAAAATAGTCATACACTTATATAATTTTTAAAATTTTAAAAAATAATTTTAATTGACTCATGAAGAGGAAAAAGTAGAAGTGAAAAAGAGAAGAAATGAAAAGAATAAAAAGTATCAGTGAGAAAAAAATTTGTAATTAATCTTCTTTAAATATTACTTACTGCTCCAAATAACAAACATAAGAAAACTGGTATTGGGAAAACAACTTTTAATAATGATTAAAATTTATCCAAAAGATTAACTATAGACAAACCCTTCTTATAAGTTGATCATCTCTCAAATTTGTGGTTCTCTGTCACATAAATTTAAGAATTTCATAAAAAAAAATATTAAATTTGTTAAAGTGAGAGCCTAATTAAAGTCATTACATTTTGTTAGTGAAAAAACTTCTTAGTAGTACAAGTAATTCAAGTAACATTTATCAAAGCGACTCCCACAAATTTTTTCCATCAGAAAAAACTGTTATTGTTGACCAACATTATTTAATTTTAAGCAATTTATCTAAGCAAGTTTTAAAATATTCTTAACAGAGTCTTATTTTAACTGAGAAAGTACTGGTCAAAGAGTGAGCAAAAGTTGCACTTGAAAGTGAAATCGCACCTAAAATTGACTACTTGTTCTAAAGACCAAACACCATTACTTTTGGGGTCTCTTCCTTTGTTTATTCTTAACAGGGTTAACTTTTTCTGAAATAAGAAAAAGGGGGTGTGTTTTGATATTTCGCCTAATGGTTTTTATTATATTTTGTTGGATAAAAGAAAGTAGAAAAATTTGAATTATAACAGTTTATTTGGTCTATAAAAAAATACGCAAGATATTACTCTTCATTGTTTACAATTTTAGTGGTTTTAGAGTGTTCCACAAGTGATTTCATATATAGTAAATAACAAGGAAACTCACAAACTGTTACATCAGAAATGGAATAAGCACTTATTCAAATCTTGAAAGTTGCTACATCACTGTCAATTCTCTGAGTCAGCCATCGCAGCCAAATCACGTTTCACATCAACCCCACAAAAATTAAGTGTACATGACCCACTTGTAATTAAAGAAGACGAGTGGGGTGTAGCTAGAATGAACATGTTGAATTTGAATGCATTAATATTAATAGCCACATCCTATTCTTTCTTGTTTTATTCAGCTAACTTTAACATCTTTAATGTAGCAAGCAGATTTGAAAAGTAAACTCATCTTTAACATATATAACTACTAGTCATGCCACAAACAAGGTGATCAATACTAGTTAAGCATTAACTTTAAGGTTTGAATCAGGATTTACAAGCCAAAATTGAATTCTTACACAAGTGTTTACATGTCAAAATATACATATTAATGTCCAGAATTGACATAGTTTCAATCCGAAATCTTGAAACATTAAGTTATGACTCTTTTATATATGTTATTTAACTTTTTCAAAACACATTTCTATATGATTCTTAGATTCCTAACACATCTGCTCATTTGAATTTACCTCTTTAATATGATGAAAAAAGTCTCATGTGGTTTGTGTGTGCTAGAAAATTTCTTGTTACTCTTGTTGGTTACTATGAGGCAATGTGAATCCATTTTGAAGATAACATTTGATATAACTATCCTTTTTTTGTTTTGGGGACTCAAAAAAATAGAATTTTGGGAATTAAGCTTCCGAAATTGTTTCCTCACTTTTTGAAGGCCTAATGAAGCTGCATGAACTAGAGGACTGAGAGGGGCTGTAAGACACACCAAGCTTTTGAAATGTGTTTGATGAGGAGTTGTCTATGCTAAACCCTAATGGAGATGTCTGACTTAGCAATCTAGAGTTCAAAAATGGGGGTTGTTTTGGAATAGGAACATCCAAATTTGAATTGCTTAACATGCAAGCAACTTGAGCCATGCATGGCCTAAGGGATGCAGAAGCTTGTGTGCACAGTAATCCAATTTGAAACACCCTTGATGCTTCTCTTGCAGGAAAGTCATTTCCCAAGAATGGATCAACAGCTTCAGCCACTCTGTTTGATTGGTAAAGTTTCCAAACCTGGTGCAAAAGAACAATGTTCTACATTGGTATTCACAAACAATGAAGTGTTTGATGCAATTGGAAGAAACTTTTATACTCTATTTGGACTTATCATACAACATAAGTACTTGGCTATGTTTAGATCAATTTTTTCATGAATTAATCATATTTGTTTTTGATTATGGGAACAACTTTAAACATAAGCACTAAATTATAAACACTAATTCAAGCATTATGCAAATTAGGCACTAATCTTACTGTTTGCAAAAGGGAACCAGAATCCTCACGGAAGACATTGTTCTTCCTGCCACATGCAGTCTCAAGAACAAGTACTCCAAAACTATACACATCTGCTTTATCTGTAAGTTGTCCTTGGATGAGATACTCTGGAGCCATGTAACCTCTGCTCCAAGAAATGGAAAAAGCTGGTTAAAACTATGAAACTTGTTAACAAAATATATAAAAACTATACATTTTTAATTACCAGCTCATGCTTTTTTCTTGAAAAAAATGGTTTCTTTATATGATAGCAGTGTATTCCCACAAAAGGGGTGTCTTAGAAATTTGAATTGAAAAATCTATCCTTCACCCTTCACTTCAAAGCATTAAACTTAATGCAATGAAATTACTGGCCTAAGAATTAGACAACTAAAACTGAAACTTTAGGTCTACCAATAAAAAAATATTTGTTTTTAACTTTTGAAAGCAAAAAATATCACATAAAAAATTCAAATTTTGTTTTAAGACCAACCTAGAGCATGTCATTGATGGACAAATGAAACAAAATCTTACTTTGTTCCATCTTTTTTTATCTAATAGTCTAACTTTTAAGGTTGTTGAAAGACCAAGATATTGCATATCAGGAATATGCACATTTGAAAATGTTGGTATGTTAGTTTCATGCATGATATGATGTGTTAAAATCAAAGACTCACAGTGTTCCAGCAATTCCTGTGCTTAGATGTGTTTTATCAGCACCAAAACACCGTGCAAGGCCAAAATCCGCAATCTTGGGGTTGAGATTCTCATCAAGAAGAACATTGCTGCTTTTGATGTCTCTATGGATGATTCTTATTTCAGAGCCTCCATGAAGATATGCAAGCCCTTCTGCAATTCCAAGAATGATCTCAAACCTTTGCTTCCATTTTAGAATCCTTGTTTTGTCCTTTTCTGCAAAGCAAATCAGTGCATCACCTTTCAGAAACTACATATATAAGCATTTGATATCTCTTGCCCTTCCTTCACACTTTGCATCAAAGTGGTTGGTCTTATGAAATCAAAAAAAGGATTTATATGTTTTTTTGTCAGTCATATATTTTTAGTATCCGATGTGGTACTTATTTCCCTACCAAAAGTAGACAAATTGTTATTAAAAGCAAGAACTATGACACATTTTCATAACTAAGAGATTTTAATTTTGAGAGGCAAAAGATGAACTTTGTCCATGATTAACCACATATTTAACTCAAGTAAAAAGTTAATTGAAAACATAGTAGAATATTTTCAGTTATAGTTATTATGAGAGAAAGGGGTACCAAAAAGGAAATGGTCTAAGCTCTTGTTAGGTAGGTACTCATACACAATGAGGCTCTCAGGGCCTTCAATACTGCAACCCAATAGCTTGACAAGGTTTTTGTGATTTATTCCACTGATTAAATTCACTTCATTGAAGAAATCATCCACCCATTGCCTATTATTGAACACCAATCTCTTAACAGCAACATCTTTCCCATTTGGGAGAGTCCCTTTGAATACAGAACCAGCTCCTCCTTGGCCTATTTTTCTTGAACAGCTGAAGTAATCTGTGGCCTTCTCAAGAGTTTCATATTTGTAATTCAAGCTAGAATTCTTCATGTAAGAGGGAATCTCAATGAAATTGTTTTCTGAGTGGTTCAGGAGAAAATGAAATTCAGCATCAGAAAATTTAACAAACAATCACTCTAAACATATATATGTAATTGTTAAGACAATAGGGTTCTACAGAACTTTACTTTTTCTCTTTTTGATGAAGGCCACATAAGAGGTCAAGAGAGAGAGAACTACAACAACTGCAGCCAACACTGACACTGCTGTAATGATGGTTCGTTTTCTAGAAGAATCTGAAAAATAAAAACATGGATAATGGCATTGACATGTGTATAAAACAAATGACTAACATGAATCTGTCATGTCATCTATGAACTAAAATCTAGGAACTGAACAATGTACATACACTATAGCTAACTTAAGAGCTATAGCAGTGTGTAAGAAAGTTAAAGTTGAAATTCTGCATTTCAGTCACAATGATAGAATACCAAATTCATCTCTATCTTCTTTCCAAATTGGAATCACAAGTTTTATTAAGCTTCTCAATAAGCACTTACAAAAGAAGAAATAAAAGCAAAAATTACTCAAATTGCTTCCACAATTTAAAATCAACTCACGTACCTTAGCTTTCAGAGAAGTTAGTTCTACAAAATTTAAACTGCATAAGTTGATCTTAATTCATGGAATAAGTTGAATTTATTTTACCTTTTTTTGTTCTCTTTTAAGTACTTGTTGAGAAGTTTATCACATCAGAATCAGTACAAACTTCATAAGAATATGAAAACTTCAAACTAGTACAACACTCTTACCATCTCCTTCCCCATCTTCAACTCCTTGATTGTAGAACTTAACAGTGGAATATCTCAAATAACAGCCAGAATTCAAGGCCCTCCCTTCCTTCTTAGGCAAACACCCTCTAACCTCATTTCCAGCTTTCTTCAAGCAATCACCACACCCTTTTGCCCCAACACTTTTCCAGCACTGTGCCAAGGCATAAACTCCCTCACCTTCTCCCACTGCAAACCCTCTTCCCTCATTCCCTGCCACCCTCACCACATTGTCAACCACTTTCCCAACACTATTGCCAAACACCAACCTCTCAGCCTCCCCACCAGCCACACCACCATACTGTGTGGTGCAGTTCACTGTGTCCCTCAAAGGGTCAGTGTCCTCAGTGTAGAAGCTGTAGTTGTCATACCGAAGGAAGCAGCCATCGAGGTAAATGTGACCAGAAACTGAAGGGAGGCAGCGAGGTAGCTTGGTGCGGCTGGCTGCAAAGCACTGAAGGCAATCAACGTTGGAAAGGTCTTGGAAACACTGTGCCAAACCATAGATTGGAGTGTTTGATGAAAGTCCCTCAGAATGAATGCCCCAGTTGCTTTTGCTCACAAGCTCTTGAAGCCTTTCCATTTCTTTGGTGAAAATGGGGACATAGTTGCCACTTGGTTGTGCCTTGTGAGTGCCACAGAACATCCCCACTTCAGAGATTCTTGGATCAGATAGTGCTGAGTGGGAGAAACACAAGAGGGTGGCCACTGTGAAGATCACAACATCAAAAGATGCTTTCTTGCACTTGTACTTGTGGTGGTGGTTGCTGTGACATTGAAAAGCCATGCTTTTTATCACCCCTTTAAACTGCTTATGTTCTTGAGTTCCTACTGATTCTTTATACTGTGAAAATTGTAGCTAGCAAAGACTAATACAGTCAAAATTGTGTAGTTTTTGTCCTGATCTTTGATATTGCAGAAAATCATAGATAAACACAACTGATACTGTTACAGTTGCCTGGTTTTGTCCTCATCTTTGATTGATACAGTCACAATTATGGTTGTGATTGATCACTGAGACTTAAAAAATCTTGGAATGTTTTTTTAAAGCTTGCTTGTTATGTTTGCTCTTGATGCTCTTCAAGAAAGTGTTGAGACTCTTTTTTTGTGTGTTTTTTTTTTTTTTTTTTTTTTTTTTTTTTTTTTTTTTTTGAGTGGAAAATGGAGAAAGAGAAAGAGAGAGAGAGAGAGAGTTTGCGTGTGGTTGGCACCTTGGACTTTTGTAATGGAGTTTGCATCAGTTTCTAACATCATCACTATTGAGCATAATTGCTATAATGGAATGAATGTTCGGACTAAGCACATGAATCATTCATTTTCTGACATCTTCTTTGGTAAATTTACTAAGAATTATGAAATTGTTCAAACAACAAGTAAATCCATCAAATCTATTTACAATTTTTTAAATAATTATGATCAATAATTAAGGACATATTTTTTTTATAAAGAAGTTATATTATATGCATTTTTTATATTTAATTATTTAAAAAGTAATTTGACTGTAAAGTTTATCTCTCTGTCAACTAAATCTATGCCAAAAATTCATTATATATAGGGTAAAAACTTGGAATAAAATAAGATTATTTGTACATTTACATAATTCTAAAAAAAAATCAGCAAAGTATAAACGTGCGTGAGACTAGATGTATACCTATAAAAAAAAATTCACGGTAAAATATAAAGATTTTATATAATACTAACATAAACACATGTGTGGGAGCATATGTATCTACATTTATATTATACTAAAATAATGTAATTTAAAAAAATACTTTTATAAGAATAAAAAATTGAAGAACTGTCATTATTTTTAAATTGAGATATTATAAAGATATTTTTAGTTAGAAATGATAAAAAAATATGTTTTCTTATCAATAAATTGTTTTAATTTGATGAAAAAAATTATCTTATTAAGAAATAAATTAATATATATATTCTTTATATAATTATATAGATGAATAATAAATTATGATTTTCATTTATTTATTTAAATTAAATTAAAGTCAAGTGCCATTGACAAATTTAATTTACTTTTTCTTCTAGAAAAAGGAAAAAAAATAAAAACGTGAGTGCTTGCTGTGGGGTTGTTAAAGGGAGTATCGTATCCTTTTCAGATGCTTTGATTTGACTTTTTAATATACTTTTAAAGGGTTGTCTTATTTTATTTTTTATTATTCCTTATATTAATTATTTTTCCGAACTATCTTTAATTATTTTTATTCATAGATTATAGATGTTATAAATTGTCTTTTTTGTCTCTCTTACAAAGATTAGAGAATTATTGAATATAGTTTCAACAATTAAAATTCTATTATCTTCATCATTATTATTATTATATTATTCTCTTTCTCTTTATATAAATGGTTTAAACATTTGTTTTTTCGTAAAATATATTATTATTATTATCAACTTTTGTGAATTATATTCTTATGGAGCAAGTTAACATGCTTTCTAGAATGTTTGAATAGACAAGGATATGGTCAAGATTTTAAGAATGAAAATAATACTTCCATTTTACTCCTTAAAATGTGATTGGATGTTGGACAAATTGTTGAATAGATTGTGGCTAACTTTGGATTTGAATTACTCAATGAATATATCTCACAAGATATTCAATTCTATTGCCTAAAAGTTGACCTACTTAAAAAAGAAAATGTTTCAATGAAGAATGTGAGTGGACTTAGGTAGAATGTACATAGATTTCTTAAAAACAATTGAAGCATAACAAATTCAAACATGGCATGCTTGGATAATATTAAAATAATAATAAAATTATTAACACTATTTTTTTCACCAAATTAGTAAGAAGAAATGATACACCATATCCAAGTTTGAATAAAAATAAAATATGTTTTTGGTTTCACTAAAGTATATGATGTTTAGTTTTAGTTTATCTGTTTTTGTTTTCATTGAGATAAATCACTTCTGAATCTCAAGTATTATTTATCTAAACTACTTTTTTTTTCCCATTAGAGAAGCATTTTGTAAACCATTTGAAAGATAAAAAAAAATGGTGAATTTAAAATTGAAGAGACTAAAAATGGGTAACTGTTTTTTTAGAAAAACTAAAACTGAAATTATAAAATGTTAGAATTAAAAATATATTTTATCTATCAAATAGTTGATACATAGGTTTAATTTTAAAATTATTTAAATATTTTTTTATTTCAGAATTACTTAATTTGTTAAAAAATGTAATTCACCTTAATTAAGAAGATTACGAGAATTATTATAAATTCCTTCACATTTGTTTTATTTCCTAATGATAAAAAAATTGGTTAGTTTAGTTTTGCACAGTTTGTATGTCGAAGAGAAGCTTAAGCTTGTGTGCATGATAATCCAATTTGAAACACATCAATTATGTTTTTGTTGGTGAAATTTGCAATGACAGACATGAATGATTCTCCTAAAACTTTTGTGTTCACTACTTTCTTCTTCTTTTGAGGTATCAATGTCTTTTCACACTAGGGTAGTGTCAAATATTGTGTGTGTCTTATAATGCTTTACAATTAAAAAATAACTTATAATTTTTATAAAGATAATAAAACATAATAAAATTACCTGAAATAAAGAAAAACCTTACATAACATATTAGAAGTTAAAATTTAAATTCCAGAACATAATTAAAGAACTCAAATACCAACTTGTACTGTGTTAAAATAAAAGTCCCGTAGATAATAAATTATAAGCTATGAATGCACAAAAGCTTTTTGACTTTGAAAGCAAGATTAAAGAAGCTGTTGTTTCTGACATTTGTGGTTGTTGACTTTAGAGTAAATAGTTGACCATAAAAGATTAATGTCATACTCTTTTTGATGGAGCCAGGATTTGGTTATTGCTGTTTAATTAGGGTCAAAATTTGAAGTGATTAATTCAAGATTTTTCAAGTTGTAATAATTAACTCAAAAATGGATGTCTGGAGTTATTAATACTTTTTGTATGTCAAGATCCTACTAGTAATGATGTTTATCTACTGAATCAAAAACTACAAGTAATGTAGTCATTAGATTGAATATTTATTTAACAAAAAAAGAAAAACAGAGAACAGCCATGGAAGATTGTTTCAATTTCAGTGTAATTAATTTTCAAAATTATCCAAATTATGTAAGTTTTAATTTTGACGACTAAAAAAGATACGCTTACGTTCACACGGATAAGAGACAGAAAAAAATATTCAATTAAAAATAGATTTGTAGAGAAACTGGAAAGAAAAAAGATTTATGAACGTAAAAGACAAAGAGAAAATAAAAGTTGTATGTTTTTTAGTTGAGTTATATTTTTTATATGAGCATACTAAAAACAATAAAAAAAATAAAAGTAACATAGGTAGAGATAAATTAAATATAAGTAAATGATAGAGATAATTCTTTTATGTATCAATTGTGAATGTTGAAAATTTTTCTACCACAGTTTTCACCCGGTCTATTTGTCAGAGATTCAGATTATAGAACTGAACAAACATGCTATTAAATGAAAAACAATTAAATTCTATTTTTTTTAAATTACAAACGTGGTACTGGACAAGAAAATAAATTAAAGTAACAATTATCTTGACATGTTTTAAAACTGTTTTATTATCTCTGCAAACTATTTAAGAAAGTTGACAATGGATCTTTTAATTATATTTATTCTGAGAAGTCATTTTCTTGAACTATGAATTTAATTAAGTTATTTTTAATATTTATCTTCTGAAGTCATATGCTTTAAAAACAAGTTTTCGGACTTATTCCAACCTCCTACCAAACGTTTATATGATCAAACAACTTAAATTAGTTACTTGTTATCTTGGAACTTGGATCTCTCTCTGCATATATATATATATGATATCAGAATTAGAAAAATAAATACAATCAACGATTCTTAATATAAATGGTTAAAATCATAACATTAATTATATGAATTTATTTTAATTGTGAATTTTTTAATTTGTTTGAGTCACGCGACTCTTTTAAATAATCACACCTTCACATCTTAATCATATATAGAATACATAGTATAAATTTCCTGTTACATATAAAAAAAATTCTCAGATATACCTCTTATTGTAGGTACACGTATTAAGTGAGAGAATTCTTTTGAATAAAAAATATCAATTCTTAAAAATTTAATCATCAATGATTAGAATTACAACATTAAATTATGGTGTTTCTAACTTTTATCTTTTTAACATTATAACAAAAAATTTACTTTAACTTTTACACCAAAGAAAAAAATTTACTAGACTCTTAACACTGAAAATGCAAACATCCATTAGTTCATATGCTATTGTTCACTTACGTATAATGATGTACACGGTAAAGGCTAAAAGCATAATAAATGTTTTGTTTTACCAATAAAATTATAACTCTATTCGTGCTTTTTAACTTTTTTCCTTAAAATATGATTTTATAATTTGTTGTGTCAAGGAGTTGTACTTGTTTTTCTTCAATCATGCAATGCCTTCCGTCAATCACATAGTTCCTCTTTGCTAACTCACCAATTGAAAATAATAAAGTAAAATTTTAGTGAACTACTTTCATCAACTAAAGAAATTTGAACCTAAACAGCAGTACCGAAATCATCATCCCTGCAAGATGAGCATTACCTTCACTCTTGCCCATAAATCAATAGGTAGGTATTTTTTCTATGCTATTCAGAAGTATACCACCTTGTATTTGTAGTTCACCTTCAACTTCTTCACCGACATTTCCCCATGGTATAAGATGCTTGCTCTCGCTGTAGAAAACACTACCAAGAATAGACGGACCAAAACTGAGGTTCACAAAGCATGAAATTAGATGACAGTACCAAAAAATCATACAAATAAAAGAGTTCGGAAGGTGCTGGCCGTTCGAAATCCATTGTGACCCCTCTTGAGCTAGGACGTGAATAAGGTTAACTCTTGACCATATAAAACTCGCCAACACCAATTTAATCAAACGTGTATAATCAACTTGGGTGTCAAAACCCAACATAAATCAATCAAGAATAAAGCTTATACATTTATATCAGATACTATGGACCTAAATATCAGCCGATTACTTCGATGTTCACCACTCGATGTCTTATTGTGAAATGGCAGTCATGATGACAACATACTTGCATCAAGCATCTCAAAGATCCAATTTCCAGTAGCTTTCTCAAACTGTGTCGTAAATCTAAGGAAAGCAGAGCAAATGTTCTCAAATTCGATCATTGCATTCCCAATAGCTCATCAAATATTGGGCACCATCATGCTGAGGCAAGTTATATGCGATCAAATTGATGTTATTAGGCTCTTTCGGAAACCATATTTTCAATAGAACCAATGGCTGCTTACACGGTCAGAAGATTTTTTCCAAGCCATGGCAGGGTAAATTTATGGACTCTCTCATAAATGACCAACAGGGAAGTTATTTGTCATCAACAAAAGACAATATAGGAATTCCCTTGCTAGAAAAGCTTGAGCACACAACTCTCATCTCATCACCTATTTTAAAGTTCCTACTGTTATTTTCCTGCATGACAGAACAATAATAGGTTAGTAAGTGAACTGGATGGTTCGTGGTGACAAAAAGTTGGTTAAGCAATACAGGTGTGGATTTTAGAAGATAAAGGAATTCATAGCTTATATGCTAATGCTACAATGAAATAGATCAATATTTCAGGAATTGGAAATCAAACAAAGACATCAATTTGCTAGTGTGAGAACTTGTGTGTACGAATAAATGCATCGTTATGGCAATTAAAAGACACTTTGATTAACAATAAAAGGCAAAATGACTAGACAATATCTACTCAACAAGAAATCATGAGAAAAGACGATACATAGATGGACTCCTACCTCAAACCGGTACATTCCTCGCAGTCCTCCACCCAAATCCAACACTAACCCATGTGTACGAACTTGATATACTTTAGCAGTTACTTTGGTTCCAAGTTCAAGATCTTTTGCAGTTACAGACGCCTTATTTTTAGGTTCTTGTTCATCCCCATCTTGCTTTTGAAGATCAGATTTTGACTCTTTTTGGATTGACAGTTTTGTCTTCTTAGCATTAGTATACGGCAAGGGACCTGAATGAGAAGTTGGAGAATCGGTAACATCTTGAGATCTACGAGATTTTGATTTGGGTGCAGAACCAATTGCATTTTGAGATCGAGGAGATTTGGACTTGCGATCCAATTGGACCCCGTTATCTACATGAGGACCTTCGGTAGAAAGATTCGAGCTGGAAGATTTCTCCTCTTCATCACACTCAGCAGCACTACGTATTAAAAATACTGGTACTTGGGAGGTTGGGGATTTTGCTTCACCTGACTCGAGATCACCTAAAGATAACTCAGAAGCAGAATTTTCTTGTTCTTGTGAACTAGTCACATTCGCAACTGGTGCCCAGATGTTGGCTGTTTCTTTTGCAGATGTAACAGATCCTTCATTTACATCATTAGTCTCCAATCTTCCAGGACGAGGCAAAGTTGCTTTAAGGGATAATTTAATGTTACCATGAACATCTTGGCCAATGCACATCAACGAAAGCTTTTGGCCAACAGAGACAATCTCTGAAACTCGGGAAACCTAAGTATGCAGTCATTAAAGACAAATTATTACATACAAATTGTTTTGTATGCTATTAGCAGACCCAACTCGTGACTCTTAATGATAAGCGAATAAAATAGCTAAAATCATACATACAGGTTCGTATGACAACTCAGAAATGTGGAGTAGGCCATGCTGGCCACCATTAAACTCCACAAAAGCGCCGTATTCTTTTATAGAGGTAACAATACCTGTGTAGATACCTCCAACTTCAATTTCACGGCCCACAATAAAATCAATCTGACAAACAAGAGGGTTGAACTTCAGAATGACAGCCATTAAAAAAAATGAGGGTTGATATTTCACCATTTGTCATTAATATATGCATGAATTACCATGTATATCAACAAAATGAATTCAACAGAAGAGCCACACATGGCTCCCACCATGCAGTATATATGAACAAAAGTAAATAATAATGATTTACAAGAAAAATCTTAATTCTTAAGGAAAGCATTACTTCATGATATTATCAATTTATCAGTGCATCAACAATTCCTGATATAGGATAGACAATTATCTCACTTATGACTACAAGAATAAAATTCCAAACAAACGATTGGATAAAACTCAATGGTTCAACAGAACGGAAGAAGTACCTTTTCTAGTACTTTGTCCATTACAGATTGATTCTTAGCAACTATTGTAAGTTTTCCATCGCCAACAGACATCCGTGCACCTGATTGGAATGCATGATAACATGTTCGGTAATTGTGTTCTTGCACTTTAAGTATATATATATAATACAGCAAGCAAAGTTTAGTAGACATCATACAAGACAAAAAAGGGACATTATATCAATGTATAGTTTAAAAAGAATTTAAAATAACATTGCAATCAGCAACTAAAGATCGAGAAGGATCAGAACTCGCAGACCCAAAAACTATGAACAAATGAATCCTTCTACAGTTCTACCTCAAAAAGCATATCAGGAACTGAAGTATAAGAGAACTTCTTCACAATACAGTCTAAATGGCAGGGGAGACCTAAGATACTTAAAAGTTAAATTGACCTGTTTCCTCTTCCATTTTTCTCTTTAGAGCACCCATTGGCCCAATTAAGCGACGAAGAGCCTCATTGTTGTATTTTAAGGTGGCTGCATCATCAGAAATAAATTTCAAACTTTAGTGTATCATACTTTATCAAGAAAACCTAACTTGAAAAGTTTAAAATGTTAACCTAGTCGTGGAGAAGTACTGTCATTCCTGTTACGAGGTATACTAATTTCTTGTTCCATGTGATCAAGAATTTGAAGACGAGCTTTGTGTGCAGGTTCTAAACATTCACAAACGATATCCAGAGGAATTCCAGCTGGTTTTATATCCAACTGAATAGCAGTAACTCCTTTTCGAGTTCCAGCAATTTTGAAGTCTATATCACCCAAATGGTCTTCCAAGCCCTTAGAAAAGTTAAAATTAATACTTTTGCATGAAATCAATAATCTTTTTTTGTTCAACGTCTTCGTCTTTGCAATTGCAAGTAATATAGAATAACTGATAACACAAGATACCATGAAAAGAAGAGGTAAACGTTGAAATATTTAATAGTATTAAAATGCATATTTGATAGTCAAAGTACAAAACTAGAGTATCACAATGTAACAATATTAAATTATATATCCTTAACAAATATGCAAACAAAATTCATTAAGTTAAAAATTTATCAACATAAATTAAAAATACAGATTTTGTTCAAAAATATTGACGTAAGTTATTATTCAAAATGATTACAAAAGGCCCTGAGTAACAACTTGAAAGTAAGTTGTTGTTAGATTAATAGAAAAATATACATTCAAACCGAAACAGACAGCATGTGAAATGATATAGCTCAACAAGTTCTAAATGTACCAGAATATCAGTCAATATGCGATAATCTGTTATTTCACCAGTAGATGGATCAAGCTCAGTAACAAGACCCACAGAAACCCCAGCAACATGTTCACGTACGGGAATGCCAGCATCCATCAAAGCCATACTACCTACAAAATAGAAAGATTAACTGTGAATTTTCCCTCTATTTGCCCATGGACATTTGCCTATTACTTGCGACTGATCAAATTATATTAATTTTTATGCTTCTCTATTCTTCTGTAGGCTAGCACACCTGGTAACAAGTTACAACTTACATACTACGTTCATTTTGACTTTCTTTTTCTGATAATTTTTTTTTATTCAAAAAGAAGGATATTTATGTCACCATCAAAATCAATTAAAACTTTATCAGCAAGAAACATATTAAAAAATATTAAATTTTCCGAAGCTTAAACATGAATTTGGTCTTAAAATGGAATTACATTACAAAAGCTATTATTGTGCTTTGAAAAAGTGTACCTCCACATACAGTTGCCATTGACGTTGAACCATCTGAAGCCATCACTTCAGAGTTGACACGAACAGTATATGGAAAATCATCTTCGGGGGGCAAAACAGCAAGAAGAGCTTTCTCAGCAAGAGTTCCTGCAAAAATAAGATAAAAAAAAGCTCGTGAATTAATGAACTTTTGATTGGCAAAGCTGAAATATAATCACTTGCTGTTATTAAGAACACTTTCTTTCTCGTTTCCAAAATAAGTATCCTTGTTCGGTCAGCTGTTAATTATCTTTTATCTAGCTGGGGTTATAATAAAATGAGCCAAAATCTAGAGAAGCCAATTGTTGTAAAGTAACTTTGTTCTTCAATATAAATTGTTTTACTTCAATTGATAATTTCAGAGCCCCTCCATTCAACATTGAATGGTAGATCAAGGTCTTCGTTATTTCATGCCTTTTACATTCCTATTGAATTTATACCCAATACTTTCATATAAGACACCAAATTACACTACACATACTTTTGGTAATCTTTACTTTTATTATATAGAAGACTATTTATTAAAGTTTTAGAGGAAACATACAAACAAGAATGTTATTCGCTGTAAAAAAATGAAGTCAATATACAATAGGATGAGAACTAGCAGTGTATAGCTGGTCAATTATTACAGCAGAAATGTAACTAATTCAACTAACTCCCAACTACCTTAACTAACAGAAAATTAGTAACAGGATACAGTTGTCAGTAACTACCTAACAGAAATATACTGAACACTAACTAGAGGTGCAAAACTATACTCCCACACAATTATATTTGATTTTCTACCGTACATAATCTTGTTTACATTAATTCACTCTCTCCACCACCAATTACGTCTCATCAGTTTACTTTGTTATTCATTTCCATCAAAAAACATTAGAATCATCCATCACCAAAGAGGCACAAATAACAGATAGCCATAGAAGATCCAGCCTTCATAGATTTCTCTTGTTTACCCGCAAATGGCAATAGCCAAAATCCCCACACCAAGATTCCCAGATTGGATAATCAATTAAATACCCAAATAGATAAAATCTTCCAGTTCTGTTCTATGGCCACAACGCCCCTTTTTCAGTAATGAGGAAGCAATCCAATAATAATGTCTTAAAATAAAGATAAAACAACGTATATTAAGTTAAGGACTACATTAATCATTATATTTCCAACTATACCTTTCTCTAATTTTTAAATACTTTGCACACTACACTAAATTAGAGGGATATTCCTAAATATGTACACTGTCTTCCAAAGTGGTAGATATTATAGAGAAGGGAGCATAGAACTTCTGAGAAAGACATTTCATTTTTTTTTTTTTAATTTCCCAACAAACCTATCTAATTGTTTAAATTTCAAAGTAGTTTTCAATTAAAACAACATTTTTCTTTCAAAAAATTAAAAACAAGTTCTAATAGGTTATGTATTGACATTTTGAAGGGAAATGTTATAAAGATATTGTATTGCGGAGGTTTAGCATTTTTTAAATATGGGAGATCACAACAAATTTTGGAAAGTACTTGTAAGTTGCTCATTTACCATGACCAACTTCACGCCTGTTCAGACCACCACGTTTACCAACTTCATTTATGCAGAATGGTGGAAAACTATAGTGAAGCATAAATCTCTTTGTTGGAGGACCGACAACAGACTCCAAGCGCTGAGCATCTGTAGGTGCTCCAAGTGTTACTGTACATAAAACCTGTCCATGACATCAACATATATCACTGCAGATAAAACTGAAATCACTAAAAAAAATAAAATAATTATTTCACATCTTCACAATTGCCTAACTTTCAACAACCAATAGCAAAAAACATAAAATATATTTTACCTGTGTTTCTCCACGGGAAAATAATGCAGATCCATGCAACATGGATATATATCCAGCTTCACAATACAAAGGCCTTACTTCATCTAGCTGTCTTCCATCGAGTCTGTTTCCTTCTGCAATAATTCTTTTACGAACCACCTATAATGATGAATATATAAACACTACTCCTCAACAAGTACATTTAAAAGTCACAATCCCCACATAAAATGAATTATAAGAATTAAATGTTTAGAGATAACAAACAGTCATCATTTTTCTTTATGTATTCAGTGAATAATAACACAAAAATGCAAATTTCTAAGGTATCTTCATAATAGTAAAACCACAATGATATAGGTACAAGCTACCCTATAGATAAGAGAGAGGGGAAGATACTTTATTGTGTGCAAATAAAATCCTTCGTCTAGATTCATTTTAAACTTTAGCACTTTATGACCAAAGCATCCCTCTATTTCATTGGAAACTTTAGAAGATGGTGAATCAGACTACTATCCAACTGGAAAAGATACTGGATTAGATAATTTTTTATTACTTTCTATTTACTCAAACAATAGCCCAAGTGAGTTTTCATTGATATTTGTCCCCTACTTTGTAATCTTACAGTGAAATACTTAAACCCATGCCTATGGCAATATGCAGAATTTATACCAGAGTGCCTTTCATATAAAATGGAAAAACTTTCAGAGTGATTAATTAAGGATAACACATTCTTCCTCAATGAAAAAAATAATAGGCATATTATTCTCTAAATTTGTAAACTTATCACAATGCTCCATACCTTCTTCCTCACTGTATCTACAGCCTTCGATAAGACTTTTAAGCTTTCTTCATCACCTTCTTCCTCAAGCACTCTCTTTACATCTTGTGTAATATTGTCCAATGCTTCCCCACGTTCAAACTGGAGGAAAATATATAACAGATAATCCAAATGTAAAACAACGGAGAAAAAACATCTAACTTTCACAAAACATATTAAACAAGAAAACAAGAGACGAAGAATAGAACACCTTTCCATAGGTAGGATCAGTAAAAACATCTTTGATAGGTGCCTCTGCTATATTACTAACTTTCTCCATTGTTTTGTCAGACAGCATAGACAATTTGTATTCCTTCTTAGATTTACCAGCTTTTGCAGCAAGTCTGATTTGAGGTTCAATATACTTAACTGCCTGATCAATTATAGCAACCCATCTTAATAACATTCAGTTACCAAAAGAATAATCCAAGTAACAAATTTGAAAGTCACCTCTGGATGAGCCATTCTTAATCCAGCTTCTAGGTCTTTGTCAGATATCTCACGAGCTTGCACATCAATCATCAAAGTTTTATCCATTGTACACGCATACACCAAGTTAAGATCACTCAATTTAAGCTGCAACACCACAATTAGAAGCAATAGGAGAACAGAAAAGAGTGGTTAACAAAGTTGAACCATTCAACCAGCCAAGTATAGTCATTAACAAAGTCACAATCTAACTAAGCTACAAACCCAAGTTCCATCAATAAAAAAATAACACATAATCACTTTAAACAACATAGTTTGTTCAAAATTACCTCATCCATGGTAGGATTTACTATAAACTGCCCACATATCCTACCAATTCGAACCATTCCAATGGGACCGCCCCAAGGAATATCTGATAACATTAGAGCAGCAGAAGTTGCATTAGCTGCCAACACATCTGGGTCTTGTTTTCCATCGGAAGAAAGAACACTTGCCATTACCTAAAAAGTGAAACATTCCTTTTTTATTAGGAAAAAAAACCATCACAAATAAAAATTAAACAAATTTTAATCAGAAACACATTTTCAGTGTAAAAGTCTTTTCTTTTCCAATAACACCGAATTACACATTGACATGTATGGTAAGTTGGCTGTTTTTCATATTAACTGCTAATGATTCTGATTGGTTCACCGTGAAATAACTTTTACAATAAACGTGCATAAAGATTCAACTAAAAATTAAATGAATAAATTATAAATGAAGAGTAAATAATCTAGTAAGCTTTTACAAGGTCATTCAATCCTATTGACATCAACAATACAATAACAATTTTAAAAGTAACACCTATCAAAATTTCTACATTATAAAACCATTTGGCTCACTCAAAGTGTATAACAACATAACATTTAACCACTGAAGTAAGGAATTAAAAAAAAAAAATCATCTCAAAATGCAATCTATCAATCACTTTAGTCTAAATTTCAAAATATCGTATCACCTGAGCGATTATGGGTAAATGGCTTAATAACCACGAGAGAAAAGAATAAGAAGGAAAAATGAAAAGAACTTCTCCATAAACTAAAAGTAATATATGCACAAGTAAATTTATTACAAATGAGCTTCTCTAAATGATGATTTTCACGTCATTCATAAGCTAACATTACCTTGTGGAGAAGTTTATTTCATCTTTCCCTCTTATTTTCTTCTATAGTGTTTACGGGGAAATTTTTCCAAATAGACCCTATATTAACAAATGTTTATAGATCAAAGTAACAAAAGTGGTTTAGTTTAGGGACTTATCTTTGAGTAAGCATTTTATAAACATTAAGTATCCACTCTTTACCGCGTGTCTGATCCTGGTTAAGAAATATGACTGGTCGCCTTTTGCGGGGGTCTCCTCCCAACAACATATGTTCCCTTTGGAAGACTTGAACCTAAAATCTTAGTTATGGAATCTGAGTCCAGTCCCATTAGGAACATTAATTTGTTGGTTTAGGAACTTGTTTGACATCCTGTGGACTTACCTTAGTTTCAATGACTAAAGTGACAACATTAAACACCAACCAGAACGGTGTTTTACCATGATTTCTAGTTAGTTGATGTTGTAAAACCTGCCTTATGAGTTATACTTAGTCGTGATTTCTAATTAACTGATACGGTAAAAACACTTCACATTGTACATGCATAAAAATTAAGCACACGAGAGAGCAATGTAAGGTAAAATGACAGCAACATTACGCACCTGAACCTCGTGGTAAAATCCAGGCGGAAACAACGGTCGAATTGGCCGGTCAATGATCCGACCACACAAGAGCTCGCGCTCTTTCGGAGCACCTTCCCTCCGCATAAACGACGTCGGAATCACGCCTTGCGCGAACTGCTTCTCTTGATAATCCACCTGTCATCACGAACGACATTTTCATTTCCATCGCGCCATTTAACAGAATAGCACATAAGCAAGAGAAAGAGAGAGAGAGTAGCAGAGTCACTTACAGTGAGAGGTAAGAAATCACGAACGGCGTCGCCTTTGGCGGAGGTGACGGTGGAGAGGACGCTAGTGTTTTCCATGGCCAAAACGACGGCACCGTTTGCGAAGCGCGCGATCTTACCGGTCTCGAGCGTGATCACGCGCGAGCCGATTTCGAACTGCTCCGTGAAGGTGTCGAGGTGTTTAGTATTGGTGGCGGCGGTGGTGTCGCCGGCGAAGCCAAGGCGGCCGGAGCAAATGGTGCGGAAGCGGAAGGCGCGCCATGTGAGGAAGTCCGGTAGCGTGCGGAGGAGTGGATTCGCTCTCCTCATTTGGAAATGGTGAAGTGAAAATGCAGGGTACAACACTATGTAGGGTTTAGGGTTTAACAATTAAAATATAAATGTATATTTTATATATATATATATATATATATATATATATATATATATATATATATATATATATAAATATAATAGGACTAATTTATATATTTTTAAAAAGTAAAATAAAAATAAAATTCACCGAAACCAAATTCATCTCACTGGAGAAAAAGCCAAACGAAGCGGCACCTCGGGAAAAACGTTGAGTTAAAGCGGTTGGAGCTGTGCACCGAACTGTAATCACCGTAAGCTCCAGAACTTGAGAAACGGATGCTACGGTTAAGCGCTATCAGCACCATGCTCTCTTCAACTTCTCTCAGAAACCCTAACTTCCTCGTTCCTTCAACTACCACGAGCCTCTTCCACACTCGCCTTCTTCCCTCTCACTCCCTCTCCTTCTCCAATCGCCTCTCGCTACGATGCTACGCTGCACGCGTCGCCTTCCACCGAATTCCCGTTCTCAATCCGATCGTCGAAATGGACGGTAACTTCTTCTTTCTTACTCCTACTGAAGCAGCTGTAGCTTTGGATTCTTCTGTTTCGTCGCGGTTTCATTGGCTTTGTTTTCTGCTTAGGTGATGAAATGACCAGGATTATATGGAGCATGATCAAGGATAAAGTACGCATGCCTCCACTTTTCAGTGTTTGTTTATTTATTTTAGATAAAGGACGAACAAAATGCATGCAGATGCAATTTCTTAAGTGCTTTTCATACTGTTCTTCGAATGAATTTGGAGTTTCACATTGACATTCGGCAATGTTTGAATCAAAAGTTAGCGTAGATCATCCGTCTGGCACTGATTCTGGCCAAAAATAACATCTAAAGAACTTTAGGAATTGCGTAGTAGCTTTATCCTTTAATTAGTATCAGGAAAAGCTTTAGTCTCAAGTTGACTAAAGATAAAGAGTATGTAAGTCAGGGCAACTCTTACCTCACGGTTCAGTTTTGTGGATTTAAGTTAGACTTAAAATGAAATTATCTAATGGTATTGGAGTCTATCCTGATCTATTAAACGGGACATCTGTCATATTATTCATGCACCATGTCCAATAGTGTTGGGCGTGAGGGATTGCATTGGAACAAATTAAAGTCTCACTAAACATGAAATCTGAAAGGGTATGTAAGTGAGAGACAATCCTCACATCACAAGCCAATTTTTCGGGGTTGAATTAAATTTGAACCCACTTTTTAAAATGGTACAAAGCCTTTTCCAGAGCCGTTAACTGGCTGCCTGCCATATTGTTTGAGTACCAGCCTCAATGGTTTTGGGCGCATGATGGTGTATCGAGAAACGTCCAAGTCCACATTGATTAAAGATAGTGCCAAATGAAGTGTACAAGTGAGAGAGAATCCTCACCTTACAAGTGTATTTTGTAGAGTTAAGTTAGAGCCAAACCAAAATTCTTTGAATTAATAGCCATAATTATGGCTACAGGTCAATTTAACCCGCCACATTACAAAAGTAAGGACTAAAATGATCGGTGAGTAAATTCAGGGTATTGCTGATATTATTTGGTTTTTTGGATTTGCTTTTAACACAGTGGTTTTCTGCACTGCAGCTTATATTTCCTTACCTGGATTTGAACATAAAGTATTTTGATCTGGGGCTTCAGAATCGTGATGCTACTGATGACAGAGTTACTGTCGAAAGTGCCGAAGCCACTCTCAAGTGAGTAACTTTTTATCAACGTAGATATGTGACATAAAGCATGCATTACACTTTAACTATTTATATTTGATTATTGTTGCTGAGTATAGATGTATGGCAGATTTAGGTGTCTTAAAATGGAGGTGTAAAGAGAGCTAGAGTTTAGACTAGTATATAAAGTTTCTGGATGTGGTCAGAATTTGAAAGCGAACATTACTTGTTTAGGACTTGTTTGGGATGGTATATAGTTGCTAAGTTTCACGGTTTTAAAATACTACAACCAGTTTTTAGTTTAGGGTAACCTGTTTTAAAACTTGCAACCACTCTGAAATGGTCCTTAGTTTTAGAAAAAAATGCTTCAAACATGAAAAACCACTCGCTGGGAGCCTGGAAGAGTTGACAGGGGGAAGTTCTTTGTGTTTGTCTTATTTGATTTCCATCAGGATGCTCAAAGTCTAAGTATTTGTTCAGATAATTTGTTTAGGGTCCCTGATAAGCTTTGTGCTTGTCTTCCTCCTTCAGCAGTTTTTTGTTGGTTAGGTTTAAAGGTTTTGTTTTACGACTTATGAAGAAGGAGGCAAATATTTTGTGGCAGTGACATTGTTCTGTTCATGCAATCCTTTGGTACATTTGATTGGAATGGAGCAGTTGCATATTTTGGGGGTTTCACTACCCTTAATACACTAACATCAGTGTAGGATTACATTTTTTGCCTCTTTGTGGTGTTAGGCTGGTATCTGTTTTCAGGGACCTGCCATTACTTACAGACTTGTATAGGGTTGCACTGTCTTTCTTCCTTTATTATTTTCTTTTCACCTGATGTATTTTTTGACCTGCTTTATTGGCTTCCTTATGCTGCTTTTTAACTGTCATTCTCTGTTTTCTATTGAAACTATATTTTATAAACTAATATTTGAACCCCTTTCCCACTCCTTAATAGAAGCTGCTTTTTGATACAGGTACAACGTTGCAGTGAAATGTGCAACAATAACTCCTGGTTAGTTGTATTTGTCTCTAAATTGATCAATTATTCTATGTCATGATTCATGGACTAAAAGACTACTTTTTTCCACAGTCGCCATTTTTGCTAGATTTAATGTACTGGTTTATTCATTTTACTTTTTTTTTTGGACATTGCAAGTGGATACTAGCACATAATCTTTATTCATTTATCATTTTTGTGCAATAATGATATTATCTTAACTCTTCCGAATTTTCAGATGAGGCCCGAGTCAAAGAATTTGGACTGAAGTCTATGTGGAGAAGCCCCAATGGCACAATCAGGAATATTTTAAATGGTTTGTCATTAGTTCATTGTGTTAAATAAGGCATCTAATTCAATGTTGTTATCTATTGACTTTACTGCAAGGATGGCCTTTTCCCTGCATGTTTACTTCTTTTGTGAATGGACCTTAGATGCACATGTGTATAAGATCTTAGTTTGCCCAGAAAAATATTGGTTTTTGTGTGAAAAGTATTGCACTTACAGAATTTTGATATTTGATTGCTTGTGTTTGGTAACATGTACAAGTCAGTGTTAAATTTCTCGTACCATTATATATGTTGACATCATTATTCATTAATTTTGATAAATAAGTTTGTTTTTTGGACATAATTCCATTTATTTCGTTGTTTCAACATAATAGTCTTTAGCTAATATAATTTAGCTTGCATCTTTTTGTGTCTATCATTTTGCAGTTCATTTATTATATCTGATTGTAACAGTATTGTTGCTTGTTTTGCCGGAAGAACTGAAATTTGTCATGAATTTCCCCATGTAAACAAACTTCTTCACATATGGTGATATTCATATATTGTAGATAATATCAATTTCACTCACTATAAATATTTTTGCTACTGGTGGTGCATTTACAAAAAAATCAATATTATAGGTTCGCATTGTCATTTTTTAATTGCCGAGAGAGGGAACTCCTTTAAGATCAGTGTCAGGTTCATGAGTTGTGTTAAGACTTACAGGTCTAAATATCTTGCAATTCATTTTAACTGCATCCTGTATGACATGAATCCTACCAATCAAAGTGTATTGTATTTGAAATAAATTCGCATCAAATGTTCTAACCCCAAGTTAATTAAGCTTGGTTCTTTGTTGACAATATTACCTAATTCTATTCTAAAACTTTTTCAACTTTTTCTTTGTGATATTTTCCTTTCTTTCTAGGCACTGTTTTCCGTGAACCCATAATATGCCGCAACATACCAAGAATCATTCCCGGTAATGTCTTAACTCTGGTGTGATCCTTAATAGAGTTGAAATACTGCAAGGCACCATTTAGAACTTATTCTTCAGTTTACAGGATGGAAAAAACCCATATGTATTGGTAGGCATGCTTTTGGTGACCAGTATCGTGCCACTGATGCTATAATTAGAGGACCGGGGAAGCTCAAATTGGTATTTGGTACGATAATTTTCAAAGCCTTGCATTTCAAGGAGTTGAAACTTTTTTAATGTTATTATTTAGAATATGTACATGTAGTTTACAAGCTTGTGTAATATAATTTAGTCCCAGAAAATGGTGATACTACCACGGAGCTTGATGTTTACAATTTCAAAGGCCCCGGTGTAGCACTTGCTATGTATAATGTTGATGAGGTTTGCTTCATTTTATATTTCTACTGTGTATCCAGTAATATGTTTTAAAGAAGTTGCTTTTTATTTGGTTGTATTTCAAGATTGGCTTTCCGAATGTTGCAGTCCATTCGAGCATTTGCTGAATCATCAATGGCACTGGCTTTTGCAAAGAAATGGCCTCTTTACTTGAGCACCAAAAACACAATTCTAAAGAAATACGACGGCAGGTGATTATTATAATATTATATCACTGGGTTTGTGTTAGGACTCCACAGATCCAACACAGATACAGAACACAGAGAAACAAGAAATACTCAAATGCAATGTTTATTACAAAACTGTGTCTAATGACTCACAGTTCTTACAAAGGATAATTCTCTATACAATGCATACACCCTAATAGGTTACAAAGGAAAATGCTTCCTTTCACACAGAGTAAACTCTGTCAATACTCACAACATCCAAAAAATCTCCTACTCCTAAGTGGGTTGGTCTATTTAAAGCTCAACCCATCCTAACAACCAAAACTGCCCTGTTCCCGTTTTATTTAATTTCCTATTATAATAAACTCTCCCTATTTTATCACTCTCATTTCCCTTGTACCTAACAGTTTGTGTATATATATTTTTTAGGTTCTTACCCCACGTATCAGTAGTCAGTTAGAAATTTGAATAGACTTTTACAGTTCTGTTGACAACTGTAGCAACAGTTGGTTAGTAGACAGTGGACATATTAGGAATGGAAGGGAGACAATAGCGGGGAGGTTAAAGAGTTGAGTCAGGATTGGGAGGGGAGAACCAGAACTCTCAAATTTCTTAGGACTTTTGAGATATTCAGTTCTGTACTCTGGATTCTTGCTATTACCAATGGTTCAGATTTAGGTTTAAGAGTGATATCTAATAAAACTCATCTTTTACTATCTTTTTATCTTTTATTTTTTCTAGTCTTGAAGTTTCACCTCTGGTATGATAAAATTGTTTGTAATTCAGTCAACCTTTCTTTTTGTTTGTTGTTACTGGAGGTTATTTACAGTTTGAAATTATTACAGGTTTAAAGACGTATTCCAGGAAGTATATGAAGAAAGGTGGAAGATAAAGTTTGAAGAGCACTCAATATGGTTTGTTTTGATATTTACGAGCCTATTTGCTTTGATGCATTACATATACATATAGATGGTTGACACTTTTAAGTGACTTCAGGTATGAGCATAGGCTAATTGATGACATGGTGGCCTATGCAGTCAAAAGTGAAGGTGGATATGTTTGGGCTTGCAAGAATTATGATGGTGATGTCCAAAGTGATTTACTTGCTCAAGGTAATATAGATTGTGGAGAGCTAATTTTTTCTCGGAAGTGGCAACTTGTTGTGTATAATGTCAAAAAGCAGTCATTGGTTGATTAGCTAGCCCTTCCTGACATTTCTGATTGTCCCAAACAGTTTAAGTTTCAATAGTAAAAAGCATTATATCCTAGTCCAGTAGTCCTGGCCACTTGGTTCAACTAGTGTAGAAATCAGGGTATTTGAAATTGGGGTCATACAAGCTATGGGAGCTCTGTTTTTTTATCAAGGAGACGTGTAAATGGGAGTTGATAACATCATAATTTATATTTGCTTTCGAGTGGATCTTCTAATTATTGCCAATGCTAGCTAATATTATCAAATAGACTAACTTTGCTAAAGGCATAATTATTAATATTTTGGTTATTACTGATTCGCTATACCTTAATAAATTGTGCACGAGAAAATGGCCTTAAGGAAGAAAAGTATGCATCTACCAAAAAGTAAGCATTTACCTGACCCTTGAATATGCTTATGTTGTGATTTGGTTGTTAATTTCATTTTTATTCATGTTTTTATGGAATGCCAAAGGGAGAATTTGAAGATTTAGGATGTAATTCATGTGAATATTTTGACGTATAGGAGGTGTCTTTTAATCTTAAATTTCTTGTGTGCAGGATTTGGCTCATTGGGTCTCATGACTTCTGTGCTGGTGTGTATTAGAAGATTACTATTTCAGCATCTTTTTCATTAAGGTTGCTATCTCTATTTTGGTGATTTGACATCATACTTAGTTTTACAACAAAAAATTTGCAGTTATCTTCCGATGGCAAGACACTAGAAGCTGAGGCAGCTCATGGAACTGTTACTCGACATTTCCGGCTTCATCAAAAGGGACAAGAAACTAGTACAAACAGTATTGCTTCCATATATGCATGGACACGAGGACTGGAACATAGGTACTTTGTTGCTTGATTCAAGCTTCAAATTCAAGTGCTTTGTGAAATATGGTGGAATTTTGGCATTATGCCAAATTCTACCTCTCTCTGGTAACACTGCTTTGGAAGTTTTTTCTGGTTAATCTCATTTCTATGTATAAGTCATTGTCTCAGTTGTGGCATTGTTTCTATGCTAACATGGATGCCATTTCAATAGTGACTAAAACTTGGGAGTTTTTATAGACTAGGAATATTGGGTGTTCTTATAAGTGAGAGACTGAAAGGCTGGAAGAACTGATACTTTTATACTGATTCTAGAATGTCTGGGATGAGGTTTGAACCTATTATCTAGTCAAAACAGAACAAATTGTCTAGGAGATGGGAAGGAAGCCATCCATTATGGTTTGTTTGTAGAGAGGAGGGGAAGGCAAAGAGTTAATTTTGTATGTTTTGTTTGAGGGAGAATATGAAAACAATTTTAAAATAGTGAGACCCACTTTATTATTTCTCATCTATTTCTATTCATATGAAATCAATCAATTTACACGACTTTCAAAACATTTTCTCTTTCTATTTTAGCAAACAACCAAACATTCAATTTTATTTCTCTTTTCACAACTTATATCTTCTCTATTTCCATCCTTTCTCTTTCTTTTCTCGAAACCAAACAGAGATTAGGGAGGCGCCATTATACTAGATGATGGGTTGAGGTTTCACTCACCTATTTTTCCTTAACTAACCTGTGTGCGTCCTTTTGCTCTTGACTTTCCTACCTAAGATGGGAAGGTATCTCTTATCATTTACTGGTGTTAAGGCAAAGAGCCCAATGTATTACGTAGCGTGGTTCATAGGTCCATGGTCTGACCTCCATCAGGAAACAAAATATGTTTCGCTTGATACTCCCCGTTTAAGATGTACTAAGCTGTGTAATTTTGGTCAGTGCAGTCATTTTGAATTATCTGCAAGAGGGCGTGCGGTGTGTTCTTGTATATACCGATTTACGTCTGTTCCACTTGTGTTCCCCCTAGACTATTCTTTTTTTATTCTCTGAATCTGTTATTGACATGATTGTTATTGTTTACTAGAGCCAAGTTGGATAATAATGAAAAATTACTGGATTTTACTCAAAAATTGGAGGCTTCTTGTGTTGAGACAGTGGAGTCGGGAAAGATGACTAAAGATCTTGCAATTCTGGTTCATGGACCTAAGTAAGTGAATATCTTTCTTTCTTACCTCTGCTTACTCTCATTTGAATAATTTAGTATTACAGATATCCTGAAAAGTTTAGTATTGCAACTTATAGCTAAACGTCCTTATTCTTGTCCTTCTACTTTGAAGCATCTCCTTTTCAAAATTTATTAGGCTAAATTGCAATTATGGTTCCTTTTCTACAGGTTAATTTATGAAAAGATTTATTTGAAGTGGAAATAATCTTAAAATTCAAAACATGAATTTGATATTTTCAATCTTAAAAAATTATAAAATTCGTTAAATTAATAAAAAATATTTTAATTATATTATATGTTACCTGACTCTGTATTTTTTTATTAATATATTTTACAAACAATTAACCAAGGTAACTGCACAAGACATCTTACAAGTTTCATGATATTTTTGTTTTTCATGCTTTTAATAATAGCTCACTTTTTCTCTTTTGGTAATTACAAATCTTTAATCTTAATTAGCTAATATATTTACAACAATTAAATTTATTAGTAAGAATAAACGGTTTCACTGTTAAAATTTATTTATTTTACCGTTTAAATTTAAATATTTATTTTAAAATTTAATAGTTTACTTCGAATTCCTTATCTCATTTTTTTTCTCTCTTTTTTGCATTCTCCTGAAGAATTAAGTCAATTCCTTAAAGAGAATAATTGATATCAAATTATTATAATAGACAATATTGGATTTCATCATTTCATTATTTTCTCTTGATTACTCTGCAACATCTTGTATTTATATTTTTTATTTTGTTTTTATACTTCACAGAGCATAGTAATGTAAATGATCAAATCGAAAGTATCAATTAAATTTTGAAAAGGTAAAGAAAAATTTATGATGTTACACTTCAATAAACTAAAAAGTTAATATGAACCAGATTAGCTAAATTTAGTTTTCTTTTTATATGTATATCTTATCAATTTGACGCAGTACATAAAGATCTAAAATTTTAAGGCTTCAAGAGAATGTAAATATGCCTGTTGTGAATGGTAAATCCATAAATATGCTACTTGATGTAAAATGCATCAACATCATTGATATACGTGTGGGGATGGAGGGGTGTTTTGCTCGTTTACACCTCGTGTTTGTTAGAAAGAGTAGTTAGCAAGTTATACCTTGGGTTTATTTTAAAAACAATTACCAATATTTTTTACTGTAATAATTATTATAATATTTAATTTTTTTATTTTCATAAAAAAGTTGATACAGATGCTTTTTAAGCTTGTGTTTTCGCTTGTACTAACAATGCAAGTTAAAGTACTGCAAGTGAAAAGTGGTTTGCGTCGTGATATTATTGGTTGACGATTGAACATGCATTATGTGCAGGGTATCAAGGGAATTTTACTTGAATACGGAGGAATTTATCGATGCTGTGGCACATAATCTTGAGACAAAGCTCGAAGATCCTGTAGTGGTGGAATGATGGAAGGACAAACACGTGTTGAAAATTTGGAGTGGTGCTTTATTTTTGAGGCCAATTATAATGATATTGGTTGGATTCATGGTCCCTAAAATGTCAGAAACTTCAATTATTTGGAGGGGGTGTCCTCACAATTTCATTATAGATTCTTTGTCTTTTGTCCTCTGCACTGCCTGTCCCATTCTTGCCCACCACCATCAAAGCAATAAAATCGGTAAAATTCCAGAGGATGATGGCGAAATTGGGAAAGTACAATTTTCTGATGAGAAAAAATGCAGGTCTTCTCAATTTCATGCTTTTTTTCTTTCCATTAACCTTTTTTTTCTCATTATATTTTAGAGAGGAATGTCACTTATATGCTTTCTAAAGCACTATACTTGTCGGATGGAATTTGTTGAAACTTGCAAAATTACGACTGATTCTGCTTAAATATGTTTTTGGTACTTTGAAAGTTTATAAACTTTGTTTGTTGTCTTTAAGATTCTTTCACTCTTGATTCCTACTTTTTTATTATTTTGTATTAATCTTTATTGTTACATTTTTTTATGTGATGTTATTATATCACTTTATTATTCTTATTATTATTATTATTATTATTATTATTATTATTATTATTATTATTATTATTATTATTATTATTATTATTATTATTATTATTAATTATTATTATTATTATTATTATTATTATTATTATTATTATTATTAGGATACGAAATTGGTGTACACGACAATAGTTATAAAAAATAATATCACTTTATTATTAGGATAATAAACCCTATATTTTATTTTGTGTAGCTGCAAGCATTATTGCTGCCTATCAACACGTGCACAACCAATATTTATTATTTATGATATATCAAGCCATGCCTACCATTCAGCAAAAACAATTTGGATTATTAAGAATTTTCTAAATACCAGAGAGGACATACTTGTACTTGTTTATATTTTTAAGTAAAATCCATACTTATTATAATATCTAATTAACATTAAATTTATGTCTCATTTTCATTCTGATGTAAGTATACCTGTTTAAATGTTTATTAATTTTTTTTTGGAAAATAAAAGAATGTTATTATTAAGAATTTAATACTATAAAGGTATTATATTTTGCATAAATTTTAAAATAAAATATGAAATAAAATAAAAATGTTTTATTAATTTGAAATAGAGACAATTATAAAACTAAGAACGATATATATATATATATATATATATATATATATATA
>Ga0209700_103367_pt1 | contig 30810 bp, 13 predicted proteins | sample SiratroredBW_FD_187528 | JGI IMG/M metagenome (GOLD analysis project Ga0209700, IMG submission 187528) | Root nodule microbial communities of legume samples collected from California, USA - Siratro red BW (SPAdes) (version 2) | ecosystem: Host-associated > Plants > Roots > Nodule | place: USA...
CATGAAATGAAAGCACCACTCCTAACATAAACAATATACGTAATAGGCCAAAGAGAATATTTCTTAACATTTTTTATCAATAATAATTAGTTGCATATTAAAAATTATAAATTTAGAAGGAAATCAAATGGTATCACACGTGTGGTCGCTTATTTGCCTTCAGGTGGCAAATCCACGTTAACATAAAACCTGATGGCACTAACGTAAATGCGTACAGGGCTCCACTTAACGTGAGCGACTCGGTAGAGTCTGTATTTACCAATGGTAGCTTGCCACACTAACATCAATGACAATAATAGTTGACGTGTCATGATCCAATTGGCTCAAGTCTGCCAACTGTTATCCACGTAGGATTTAGCTACGTCAAATTCCGAATTTGCCCACGGCACTGAAAACCCAAAGCATAGTGGCCGCTATATAGAACAGGTAGCTCACTCACTCACTATTCGAAGAAGCTTTCACATTCTTTCTACATCCCTAGCTCTGTTCCGTCGATGGCGATGGCGTTTAGGGTGCGAAACCCTGACCTCCGTTCTCTCATTCTTCTATCTCTCTTGACCATCGCTTCCGCCAAGGTCTTCTTCGAGGAGCGCTTCGAAGGTACACAATTTGATTCCTTCTGTTCCTTTTCTCTCTAACTAGATCGCGTCCCCTGAATTTTCGTGTTTTACCTTCTGCATTGTTGTTTATCGAATTTGGAGTTTCTCGTTTGGGATCAAGGTTTTTTTAGCGTTTGAGCCTCGATCTGAAAGCCTTTTTGTGGTTCGATTTGTGTTATGAGTTGTATGTCGAGGTCTGCCTTGAAATGTCGTAGTTTGGAGTAGATCTGTTAGCGTGTATGTCACTTTGCTAGTTGTTCTAAATAAGCGTATTATGCTGACGTCGTTTTGAGGAGAGGCTTAAGCATTAGCCTCGATGCTGGTTCTCAAAATAGAAATGGATAGAAGAGGAGAGCATGTGACCTAACGTTTTATGTTAAATTTGAGATTTGATCCTGGATTACTGTGTACACAGAAGTTACAGTCCCACAGCATGTTTGAATAAATGATGGTACTTATGTCCTTTATAAATTGCTAGCATTTGTTTTATGTATCTGATGGCACATTGTTTATAAGATTACCTCAAGAGTCTGTGCACCTCTAAGGGTAGTAGTTTTCCATGGTTCATCTGTATCTTTTTGTAATCTTAAATCTGCATTATCCAGTTTTCTAACTCGTGTGCATGTGTTTTGTGTGATGCCAGACGGATGGGAAAATCGGTGGGTTAAATCAGACTGGAAAAGAGATGAGAACCTGGCTGGAGAGTGGAACCACACCTCTGGTCAATGGAATGGAGACGCCACTGACAAAGGTGAACTAAACTAATATGAACAGTCCTGTATTATTGTTGCTTATGTTTATTTTTGGCTAAAATTGATAATGAGGTGTGTTTGGTTGAATGGTGATATCTATTCAGGTATTCAAACCAGTGAAGATTACAGATTCTACGCCATTTCTGCTGAGTACCCTGAATTCAGCAATAAGGATAAGACGCTAGTTTTCCAATTTTCTGTCAAGCATGAACAGAAGCTTGACTGTGGTGGTGGCTACATGAAGTTGCTTAGTGGGAATGTTGATCAGAAGAAATTTGGTGGCGATACTCCTTACAGGTGATTCATATATCCCCATTTGTTTTGTTACTCGTTCATGATGGATGCTTTTGATATGATAGCTGACCTTTTGACATTTGTATTCTGTTGTAGCATCATGTTTGGACCAGATATCTGTGGTTACAGTACCAAGAAAGTGCATGCTATTTTGACCTACAATGACACAAACCACTTGATCAAGAAGGATGTCCCGTGTGAGACTGATCAACTAACTCATGTTTATACATTTATCCTCCGACCAGATGCCACTTACAGCATCCTGATTGATAATGTGGAGAAGCAATCTGGTAGTCTCTACTCTGATTGGGATCTTCTCCCTCCAAAGAAAATCAAGGATCCTGAAGCTAAAAAGGTACTTTTCTTTCCCATTGTAAATTTAATTGTCAGACTTATTTTGGTTTCACTATTGATAAATTCTAATCATGATATGCTCACAGCCAGAAGATTGGGATGACAAGGAATATATTCCCGATCCCGAGGATAAGAAACCAGAGGTAATGCCTTTTCCAAAAGGCCTTGCATCTCACCTCATTTGAACTTTGCGTGTGGTATATACTGACTTCTATATCTTGCATTTGTAGGGGTATGATGACATCCCTAAAGAGATCCCAGACACCGATGCCAAGAAGGTATTCTTTACTTTGTAGTTTCCTTTTGCTCTATATATCTCATATTGTGCTTTAATTACTGATCATAATATTTGATGTTGTAGCCGGAAGATTGGGATGACGAGGAAGATGGTGAGTGGACAGCCCCAACCATTCCCAACCCTGAGTACAAGGGCCCATGGAAGCCAAAGGTTTGTGGAAACATTCTTGTAATGCATGAAATTGGACGTATTGCATTGCATCATGTTTGATAATGGATTTGCTTTCTAATTTTACATGCTTACTTTTCTGCAGAAAATCAAGAACCCCAACTACAAAGGAAAGTGGAAGGCACCGATGATTGACAACCCAGGTTAGAAAGCAATGGGGTTCATCATTGGACACAGTAGTAATATTAATTTATTAATTTGCATTATAAGATCAATATATTCATCACTTGAGAAACATGTATCAGATTTCAAGGACGACCCCGAGCTCTATGTTTACCCCAACTTGAAGTACGTGGGCATTGAATTGTGGCAGGTAACTTTTCAGTTTGATTTAACTTCACTCTGTTAGTTGATTATTTTCTATCTGAACTCTTACGAGCAGACAATTTTATCTTACAGGTGAAATCTGGCACTTTGTTTGACAATGTCTTGATTACCGATGATATTGAATATGCTAAGCAACTGGCTGAAGAAACATGGGGCAAGCACAAGGATGTAAGCTCTTTCTATTCTCTTATCTTTTGGCCTAAACTACTTTGTTGGATGATATGATCTCCTTAATGGAATTGTGTTCTTGCAGGCTGAGAAGACAGCATTTGAAGAGGCCGAGAAGAAGAAGGAAGAGGAGGTAAAAATTGATCCAGAAAAACATCTTTGAAAATATTTGCCTTTATAAATTTATTTGGAAGAAAGAAACTTTTCTTACTCCGAAATTTTGTTCTACAGGAATCAAAGGAGGATCCAGTTGACTCTGATGTGAGTAGAACTATTGTTTTTTTTTTTTTGAATTTTTGTCCATCAGTTGCAGTGATTCTGACGGAGTTAATGTTTTCTATGTAGGCTGAGGATGAAGATGAAGAAACAGATGAAGCTGGCAATGACTCTGATGGGGAATCAAAGATGGAAGCTGGGGAAGACAAGGAAGATGGTCATGTAGGTTTTTCTTTTACTCAATATCTCTCACTTTAATCAAGCTTGGCAACAATGTATTTAATATTTTCTCTTCATGCTTTTGATATGCAGGATGAGCTCTAGGCAGTTTGCAAAACGGATGAGGATTTAGCGGAAAGTCATATCGTTTTCAGCCGTAGTGTTTTTTGTTTTTTTTTTTTTTTTTTTGATAAACAAACTGTTGAAAACTGCTAGTAAGAGCTGGAGCTTTTGTCTCAATCTTATTTGACTATTTCACTGATTAGAACAGACAAAAAGTATCTTTTGTTTCGATTTTCCAATTAAGTTTGAAGTCTAATAGCATTTTCTTTGTAAATTGTTTCTTTTAAGTTCTTCTACAAATTTTAATTCTTGGTCTTTCTAAAATATTATAATTAACAAATAAATTATTAATTGATATACTTTCATAATTTTACTTTTTATTAATTGATATGACAAATAAATTATGATTAAAGTTATAAATTTATCATCTGACATACTTTCATAAGATACATCCTTAATGACAAATCATTTGATCAACTTATAATTCTCTGGAATTTGATCACGTTCATTATTGTACAATTTATTTTATAATTTTGTGGAATTTGATCATGCTCTTTTGGACAATTTGTTTTATTGCTGTCTTCCAGTAATTTTGAACATATTTTATTTTATCACTTCAGCGCGGTTGTCTTCCAATTTACGAATTAGTAAGATCTGCTTAATTTATTCATGAAATTTGTCCAATGAAAAGCTACATGGTAAAAATTGCAATTAACCGTGCCTGCCTGTCCTTGTTGCTGATATTTTAAAGCTAAATGGTAACATACTCTTCTATGCTCCAACATCTTATGGACCATGATAATGGCATCCAAGATTCTATGCTCCAACATCTTATGGACCATGATAATGGCATCCAAGATTCAAATAAATCAGTGAATGACTGTTTTTCAAACTGTGGTTGTGAACATGTGAATCAAAGCACATGTAAATCAGTGAATGACTGTTTTTCAAACTGTGGTTGTGTACATGTGAATCAAAGCACATGTCCAGCATAACCATTACGTTTTTTTGTAGCCTCTTCAATTGGTGATGATGTTCGTGTTGTTATTGTACACTCAACTGGAAATTGATGGACATGTTAAGAGGTTGGGTGTCATATATCAATGAATGAGGTACTATTTTATCAAATGATTCTGTTAATTTTGTGTTATACACTATTTAATTATATGTTCAGATGCTATAAATAATTAAGCAATATTACATTATTGTTTTATATAGACAAAAAATCACTTACTCAAGCCCTACCAATGCATAACTCAAACAAGCAACTACACCAAACAATTTTTTGCATAAAGTAGAGCCAACTACACTTACTTTCTAACAATTCCACCTAATATCACTTTCCAATTCCCAACCATTGTCAAAATCACCACCATCAACACAATTATAATTAATTTGTAAGATTTTTGTCTCCAATTTTTCAAACCAATACCACGATGTCAGCAAAGGAGAATCTGGAATATTTGGTTTGTATATAGTAGATGTTGATTCTGACATTTGCCTGAGCACAAAAATGGGGAAGAAGAAATATTTTAAAATTAGGGAAATGACTTAGTTTTTTTGAATAAAATAAAATAAGTTGGGATCCACCAGTAATATATGTTTTAAGCATGTCTTAATGCCTTGAAGAAGCGCTTTGGCATAGTGAAGTAGTTGATGATAGAATTTCATGAGTGACGAATGAAGGAGCTCAGGTATTTTTGATACTAATTTTGCCTAACTAAAGGTCGTAATCATTCAAGAGTTTCCTGGTTTTCCCTAAACCCTAGAGAATCCCTAATTAATCCCTGAACACCCATATGAATTTTCCTCTAAAATATGAACTTTGATCCATGTACTCTTACCACCTTAGCCTTTCATTCTCATTACATTGGAATCATGCAAGAATTATCATCCCAACATGGGCCTCCTTGCCTTAGAATTTGCATGACCCACAATGAATGTTAGTTTCAATAACAGGGCTCCGATTATTATAGTTTTTTAGTTTGAAGTTCAAAAAGCGAAACCCATTTTCAATTTTATAACTTATACTTTCATTCATTTTCTCCAAAATTCAAATGTTAATGTCAAATCTTAAATCCAGGTCATACTATCACTTTTCCTTGTCTTAATTCAAACTCAAGTGCGGATAAGACTGGGGAGGCATGATTGACAGGGATGATAAGTATATGGGTACATATTACGAGGAACCATAACGATAATCATTCATGATAACAACTACTTCCCTCCTTATCATTTTCTGAGTCATTTAAGTTTTTCTTAACAATTTTTAAATTTAATAATTTAATTAGCATGTATTTCTTTTAATACAATAATTACAATTTTATTAAAACGTTACATTAAATAAATATTTTACACCAGACTAATTTTTTATCATTAACCCTAAATCAACTAGGTGAGGAATATTGTTTAAAAGTAATTGGCGTCTTGTTAGCTGCATAGACTAATTAAAGTTGTAAAGAAGTAAAAATTACAAAATAAAGGAAAAGAAAATGTAGAATGTGATAAAATATACATTAGAATTAAATTTTTGAATGTATTTTAGTATCTGAAACTCCATAGGAATCAAGATAGCGCAGTTACACACTGAAATAGAACAGAGTGGCGACATCAATGAGCGTGGGAAAAGAGATTCAATTTGCCCTTTGAATGGATATATTAATTTCTTTTTTATTCACTTTCACTTTATCTTGATTCATGAGCATTAATCAATATTCTATACTACATCATGGAGTACAATTTGTAAAAAGTGATCAAGACGAGTCATAAGACTTTTGAATAGAAAATAAGTCAAAATCACAAGGCATAAACAGAGTTAAAGATTAATATTTGGCAATATGTTCCTTTGTAACAAACAAAAACACACAACCCAAATGGCACACAATGGACAAAAGTAAATTATGTACAGAAGAAAGAAGGTGGCAAAGATTAAAACATGATTTATACGTTTCGGGTGGTTGGATTTGGCTTCTTCACAATCAAAACTGGGCACTTAACGTTCTGTGCACAGTGATTACTAACACTTCCAAGGACAGCCCTGCCACCATTCAACATCCAAAACTTCATCAACTGAATATACACCAATCAAACACTTCATTTTCTTAAAATGGTAGTTTGTGGACTCACCTCTTGATGAGACCATAGCCATGGCTTCCCATCACCAAGATATCAGCACCCAACTTCTGAACCATATCACATATCACGTCTCTCGGATCGCCATTCTCCACCCTTGTCTCCACCTTAATTAACCACATCACATCACCCGTTTCATAACAATCACAAAATTCAAAAGCAAAATAACCGAAAATCATGAGTTCATACAAGATGGTACATTTTCAATATTGTTGCACAATTTCTTGGCTTTCTCCAAGACAGAATCGGCCACTGTCTGCCCATACCTCTCCATGGCCGCCGTTACGTCAGAGGAAAACAAATATCCTAAAAAATTGAGAAACACAACACATAATTAGTTAACCAACATAAACAAAAAGCAAAGCTTGTTTTTTTTTTTTTTTTTTCTATTAGTCCTATGTATGACTATAATACCTGTGCCATCGAAGGCAGAGTAAACGACACGAGGGGGTTTGACGTAGAGAAGAATGAGGGTGTCTTTGGAATTTTGAAAAACAAGGTTTTTGAGGCACCATGAGAGGGCGTGCATGCTCTCCTCGCCTTCATCGACTGCAACCAGAATCCGGCGTTCTTCTTCTGCCATGTCAGCCGTTGATTCGAAAAGCTTTGAGATCACGACAAGGTTCAACAAAGGATAATTGTAAACTATGATAAGAAGAAATATATGGGTGTATTTATATCATTTCCTTTTCAGTTGCCACGTGTCCTTATTATCCAAAGGTGAGTTCACATAAAGAGATGAATCTGTTGGCGGTTCTGGGTTCGGGTTTCTGGTATTTCAACACAGTGGGCTTTTTATATCCAGCACTCATTATAATTGTCACCATTCTACCTTCTAGAGGCTGCCACACATTCTTCCGTCTTTTGAGACAAGCCCACTGAAATTCTTAAAACCTCAATGTAATAATTACTTATATTTTATTATAAATTATAAATTATTAAAGATTTACGGTCTATTACTAAAGATTTTGATATTTTTTATATTCTAAATAATATGTTTGATATTTTTGTTTCTAAAGGTTTTTTCTTTAAATTGATATTTTTTTTAAACTAATAATATATTACGATTAAATTTTTTCATTAAAGTAATTTCTTGTTTATTTATGTTATTTATCTTTCTCATCTTAATTAATTGTGGATATAAAAAAATTAGTTTTATACTATGTTGGAACCGATGTAGATACAAATAATGGAGAAAGTTTTGGACACATAACGTCAGTTGAAAATAGAAACAATAACTATAATATCGGTTCAAGCTAGAACCGATATAATATAGGACTTTTTATGTCAGTTGTTAGCTAGCACTGACGTAAAGAGTGTTCTATTACATCGGTTATAGCATACAACCAACGTAAAAAGTCATTTAAAAAAAATAATAATAGTTCATAAATCTTTAATCGATACAAGAAAACACCACAATAAATTTTAAAATTTTCTAGTAAGTATAAATATGTGAAATAAAATGCTACAATCTAAAAAAATAACAAAAAATAAAAAAGAAACCCTAAACGATGAAATTTTGGAATTTCGAAGGCCCAACCGTCTTTGGCTGTTGGCCAGCGAATTCGTTACCATATTTCGAGCAACTTTCATTTTTGGAACGTCTCAATTCCAGCTCCCTATCAAAAGTTATGACTGCTTGAAGTTTTTTCGTCCTAAATTTTTGAAACTCTAAATCTATAATAAACCTATTCAATGTAAGAACTCTACCATCAAATATATACTAAATCAAGATACTAAATCAAGATGCTAATAAAAAATTTGGGTCAAAAATAATTTTTTAACTATTTTTAATGAATTTTACAAAATTGTTAACCTCTTGCAAAGAGAAGAGATAATGGGTGTCGAACCAAGTATTCAACGGAGACAACCAAGAAGCTTGCGCACATGTCAAAAATAGAGTTAAATCAATCCTAGAAAAACCAGTGAACAACAAAGATGCAAATGAAAATCAGTGAGAATAGAAAGTGACATCACGCGAAATATAATTGAAAACTAGTGAGAATAAAAATGGCACCATGCGAGGGCTAAGAGAAAGGTAGAGGCTGAGGAGGAGGCGGTGAGGCTGAAGAGAAGGGGAAGGTGAAGGAGAAGAAAACCTAAGAGAAAAATGTAAGCGTAAGAAAAAAATGATACCCAAGTGTAGTACGTGGAACTCTTAACTGACGTAGTATCTGATCAAATTTCACCAAATTTTCTTTAAAATTCACTTGTGCGCCAAAAGAAGGATATTACGTCGATTGTAAAGTTCTAACTGACATCTACATACTACGTCGGTTGACACCTCCCAACTAATATACTATTTTCAGTATTTTTAAATTTTAAATTTTTACTTTTTTCATTCTTTTCTATATCGGGTAAACAACTGACCTACAATATAATATAGTATAGTATTATGTTGAGTTTCAGCTAACTCACATAATATATCTTCAAATATTTATAAAACCATCATCATGTTTTTATTTAAATCGATTCCATTTTAATGGTCGTATTTGAATTGTCGAATGGTCGTATTTGAATTGTCGAATTTGATACGTGTTTGTAAGAAGTTACCAAAATCATTTCACCGAGGACTTATGTCCATGATGTTCATCTGAAAAGAGAGTACTTTTTCCATTCACAAATTTTTCCCTCAAATGCAATCTCCTTCTTCCATCATCATGAGAGGGTTCTTCAAAACCAAATCCCAAAATGAGAACCAATACGTGACTTCTGCATAAAGTTCTTCGTTACAGATTTTCCTTTTGGTTAGACTCTTTATATTGATTTAACATCAGTGACAGCATTATCATCAAAGATAACTTTCAAATCTTTCAATTTTTTCATTTCTAGCAAAAATTTGGACTCTATCACCTGCAACAGTTCTCTTTGCTTTTGGAGCTTATCCCTTTTAACCGCAAGTTCCTCAATACAGTTAGTGCATTCAACCCATTCCAAGGAACTTGTTCCTTCCCTTTTGCTGCATTCTCCTTGAGAGCAGTAATACAGTAAATTTCAGTGTGCTCATAATAAGTCTTTTCTTCGGTCACAGTTAGAACAAAAATTACAAAACCAAAGGCAAAAGCTACTCATGTCCACATGGATCACGGTTAGTTAGTTTTGTTATTAACTGAATTTAACTGTCCTGCACGATAACAGATTTTTACGTTTTGAAAACTTAAAACGTATAAAAAAACTTTAAAAAGTCACAAAAAACCAACATTTGGAACCTTAGATGAACGAGATTTTTACTTTAATGTATTTGTAAGTGTTGGAGGCTAAAATGTAACGGGGATGTAGCTCAGATGGTAGAGCGCTCGCTTAGCATGCGAGAGGTACGGGGATCGATACCCCGCATCTCCATTTTCTTTTTATGAAAACTTCTTTCATCTTTGACTTAACTGAAGTTGTAAAAGTGAAGCTTCACAAGTTAGATATAGTTTGCAAACTCCAGTTGGTAACTACAATACTAATAGTCAAATCAAATGCATTTTACCTTCACTTTGTGTATCAGTCAATTTGTCTCCACCCACCCCCATATAAACTGGTGCTATTTGTTAACCAAACCACTGATGCACACTTTCTGCTTTTCCATTATTAGATATTTGTGTGGTGGCCTACTATAAGTTGCCACTTTTGTTCAACTTCCCATTCACATAAAAGGAAAAAAGGTCGAATCTTCAGTACCAGCTTCATCACATTCATATCAAGTTTCACACGAGTATAGTCATGGCACTTGCACTCATGCTAAAGGATAATTTCAGCATCCTTATTATTCTTTCATTTTCAGTGTTCTGCTTAACCTCAGGTTATGATTATACCATGTCTATGGCTTCCACTACTTTTCTTGCTAACTATTTATTCTGTGCACTACGGATCCTGGCATACAATTTTAATGGCATGTGAAAAAATGAACAGAGGCTGCCGAGGGTGATCTGCAAGGACAAAGCGTGGTAAAGGCCTTATCATGCTTCAACAATAAGCTTGTGAGTAACAAATATTTAATGGCATTCTATTTTTTGCTTCTTGAATGAAAAGATTGCTTATTATTTTGCATTTTCAATACAATTTTTTGGCAATCAATCTTGCATCCTCTCTAACATGTTCTGCCACCATTTGTTTTGGCTGTTTTTGAATCTTTCGCAGATTTATGTTGGGTGTGATGAGGCATACAGATTAAACCCATCTGGGAATATTAATATACCAGTGGAGGCCACAGATTTTTTCTGCAGTGGACCATGCCTAACTGAAGCACAGCTAGTGCTTAATTGCATAGATGATATACTGTCCAATTTCTTATTCTACAACAAAGCCACTGTACAACAGATGAGATATGCACTAAATGCTGGTTGCAGCTTCTCAAGACAAAGAGGTCAGGATACTAGTTATTTTCCATTTTCCAGTTTTTTTCCACTGATCTAAATATCAGCTTCAACTTTCCTTTCTATTTTCATTTTTCTTCAGAATGTTGTTACCTTAACAAAATGTAAGCTACGTGTAGGTAACTTCAATTTGGCAGAGTACATAGGAGAGACAGATGATGCTCCCAAATTGCCAATGCTGAGAAAATCCTATCTTTTCATCCTAGCAGCAGCAGCAGCTGCTGCAGTTTATTTAATTTGAAAGTATGTACTAGCAGCAAGAAGCAGATACTAAATGGACTTCATACTACAAGTTTTAACCGGATGCTGAAAAGCTTCCTACTTTAACGTAACATGAATAGCTGTTGTCTTAATATAATTTGAAGTAAGGTTCGATTTGAAATGAAATATTTACAGTTAGTACAGTTCTTTATGGCTAATCAAAGTGTGTATTTGTATGGACATCAACAAATTTGGATAATATTTATTTAATAAATTTGATTTTGAGTTAAAATTAATTTAACAATGATTAAAGTTATACTTGAATGTTGTATTGCAAATGCTAGTTATTAGTAAAAATTGTAAAGAAAATAAACTACTTAAAATTGTTTCAAGTAATTAATTTTAGACTAAGGATCAATTCTTCATCTTATAATAATCAAATAATTAATTTAATTCAAATATAGGTTAGATTTTATTTATAATTAAGTAAAACTCAACACAAATAATAATAATTTAACTATTATTTAATTTATTTTATTAAATTTGAAATAGATATAACATTAATTTTCTTATGTAAAAATACACAAAAAAAATATTTATTTATAAATTATAAAAATAACAGAAATAATAACAAAGTAACATAAAACATTGATTAAATGAGTTATATTCAACAAAACTAATAGTGTATTTTAAAATATTAAATTATTTATTTTTAAATATTAAATAATATATTTTATTTTTAAAACAAATATTTAAAAATTTTAAAAATTTGAAATTGTAAATTGTAATAAAAATAATTAAATCTTAACTTAATTCACTAAATTCATTTCAATCTCATCAATCACGAATCATATCATATCAAGTCTAATAAAATAAAATAAAAAATGTAGAAATCTAACTGGAATTTTCTTTTATTAAATTGGATAACGATTTTATCTCAATTCGACGTAACCTCTCTACATGCCTTTATAAAGAAGCAGGCGTGCAACAAAAACTCCAAAAATGTCACACTACATGCCCACAAAGTATTACCTTAAACTAATCTACATCAATATATAAAAAAAATACCATTATTTTATCCACATATTTTATATTTATATTTTGTGCTTAATTATGTTTTAAATTCACAACATTTTCCACCTTTAAGATTATCAATCTCAAAACTATTATTTTGTTAGATATGCAACAATAAAAAATAAGAAAAAAATATATCCACTAAAAGAATTTAACACTCTAGTTCACACTAAATTAGATTGGACTTCTTTTTCTTTTCTAGTTCATGCAAATTTACAATGTATATTGTTTATTCTGTATGAAAAATAATAATACATGTATTTTTATTTATATAAATATTAAACTTTTGTCATCAAAAACACTTCGTATTCATTTGGAACTAGGCCAATTGTCCCTTATTAAAAACTATCAAACTCTGCGAACCAACATAGCAAGTACTGATTCCTTAATCTCACAGCCATGATAGATAATCCATTGGGCTCTTGAACCACTCAACACATCTAACTTGGAGCTTGCAATGTCCAGATCATTGATTCCTTTTGAATTCAAATCCACGAAGAAATGTCAAAAATGGTCTGGAATTCGGACTGGATCGAATCTTGTGATGCTCTCAAGATCATGGGCATTCTCCAATCTTCACAATTTTACATTTTTGTGTAACGTGACCTCATCCATGCATTAATTTTGTAAATGGTCCGAAAATTCTTGAGTCTGTTTCCACCAAAAGAAAGTTATTTTTTGCAACTATCCAGTTGCACTCTGCCCCGGAACTTTGTTGACACCTTCTCCTCGCATCAACAGCCTAACTTTCTCAACTTCATCCCACCTCCCTTCTTCTGCATAAAGGTTGGACAACAACACATAATTTCCCGAGTTCCATGGTTCAAGATCAATCAGCTCTTTAGCAGCAGTTTCTGCAATTTCCGTGTCACCATAAGTACGACAAGCACTAAGCAATGCACCCCACAAAGCAGCAGTTGGCTTCAATGGCATGCTTGTAATCAAGTCAAGAGCCTCCCTCACGTGCCCACAACGCCCAAGCAGGTCAACAACGCAGCCATAATGCTCCAGTTTAGGGGAAACCCAAAATTTCACACTCATAGAACGAAATATCTCACGCCCTCTATCAACCAACCCCGCATGAGCACAACACGCCAAAACCCCCACAAAAGTGGAATCATTAGGGTCCACGCCTCCACGCACCATCTCCTCAAACAAACCAACCCCAACTTCACCTTCCCCGTTATACGCCAAACCCGATATCATCGCGTTCCAAGAAACCACGTTTTTATTAGCCATCTCATTGAAAATGCCCCACGAGGCTTGCAAGTTCCCACATTTACAATAGAAATCAACGAGCGAATTCGCCACGTTAACAGCATCTCGGAGGAACCCTTTGGAATTCGCATACGAATGGATCCATTCACCAACATCCACAGCCCCCAAGCGAGCACACACAGGTAACACCGTGACCAAGGAAGCATCGTCGGGTTCAAAACCTTGCTCTAACATCCCTTTGAAAAGCTCAAGAACCTTCCCCTCCTTGTTGCCCTGCGCTAAACAAGACATCATGAGGTTCCACGAAACCACTGTCCGTTCTTTCATTTGTGTAAAAAGCTTCAGCCCCATTTCTAAATCCCCCGTTTTGCAAAACCCGCGAATCATCAAGTTCCAAACGACGACGTCTGGGTCACGCATTTCGTCGAACACCTTGCATGCATCGTCCATTCTCCCGCAAGTTGCATAGAGGTCGACTGTGGCGACGCAGACGGAGGCGTGGCGCGTGAAGCCAAGGCGGAGGACGTGGGAATGCACGGACTGGCCGAGGACGTAATGGCGGAGGTTGGAGGCGGACTTGAGGAGGGGCGCGAATGTGTGGTTGTCGGGGGAGATAGCGCGTGACTTCATGAGAGAGAAAAAGGAGAATGAGGGGTGGAAGGGATGTTGTAGGGAATGGGCTTTGATGATGGCGTTGAAGAGGAGAATGTTGGGGTTGGGGGCGTGGGCGAAGAGGCGCGTGGCGTAAGGGGTTCCGCAGAGGGTGACGAAATGAGCGAGTATTTGGTTTGATTGGTGAAGGCCATGGCGGAGGAAGTGAGCGTGGATTTGGGTGAGTTGGGTGGGGGTTTTGACACCGTGAAGAAGACGAAGAACCTTCCGCTCTATCTCTCTTCTTCTGCTCATTGACTCCTCTAACTATCTCTCCCTTCACTTTTCTCTTCATTACACCATCTCTGCCTATAATCTCTTCATCCTTTCAAACATCAAGTGTCAACAACCTTATTTGATGTAGCACTATCATTCTTACAAATTATAAAGGGTGTTTGGTCTAGTGGTATGATTCTCGCTTCGGGTGCGAGAGGTCGTGAGTTCGATTCTCGCAACACCCCATTCTCACATTTTTGTTAAATTATCCTAAGTAAGGTCCTCTAATATCTTAAAAACTTATATTTAAGAATATTGATATCTTTGCCAATAATTTATAATTAGTATTAAATTCGAAAGTACTTTAAACGGTTAAAATATTTAATTAAATTTAATAACTAAATTGAAAATGAAAACATTATAATTTCAAACTCTTTATAAAATTAGAAACAAAATCAACTTTTACTTTAATAAATTGACTGTCATATATTATTCATATCTTATTCATTTATACATAATCAAAACAATTTATCATGTAAACATAAGTGTTAGCTTTAACCTAAATCTCACAACTTTAACATATATCACATAACAAAATAGGATAGCCTCTTTTTCACATTCAAACCCTTTTTACAATTACACTACATTTATATATTAAAATAACGATATTATACATTTTTAAAGAAAAATTTAGTCATTTATAAAAAAAAAAATTATTAACACTTGACATGTATCCAGAAAGAAACATAGATATGATAAAAAATTAATATATCAAAAAAATTACTAAACATAATAGATAAGAACATCTACACTTTTAACATATAAATACTAAATGTTTATAATTACCGTTTCCATAGAAGTGAGTTGTCATTTGCAATGTATGGCTACGAAATGATAGAGTGAAGTACTGTTAAATCAGGCCATGTTTAAACATCCTACATTGTTGTTGCATATTCCGGTTAAGGAAGGTTGGGTAGTGATATGTGTAACAGTGCAAGTAAAATAATTGAAATGATTTGACCTTAAACAGTCACTAATATAAAGCAGAAACAAATTTGCCAATAAAAGAGATGGTTTTCTACAATAAATTGCGGGCATCCCGAACATGCTCTCACTATTTGACATTGGTATGGACGACTGTCCGAACATGCTCTCACTATTTGACATTGGTATGGACGACTGTTCTGAACATGTTTGAATTTTGCCTCTGTTGATGCAGTCGATCAATCTTGTAGAGTCAGATGAATTGACCCTCAGTTCAGCTCCTTATTTTCCCCTCCTTGCCTTCATCCAAATCATGATGGAAGATTCGTCGCATTAAAAAGTTCTGCTCCGGGAGATATGGGTTCTAATCCCTCAGTTCCAAGGTCTCACCACCCTCTGCTTATGCACATCACACCCATCTCTTTCACCCACCATGCGCCAAACATTAATATTATCTTATTTTGAACCTATTGGAGCGGTATAGAAACTGAATTCGTCCCCTTTGGAAATTTGTGGTCTGTTCATACTGGTCTCGTTAGTTAATATCTCATTGACCAATTCTTGTCTAAACTGTGTGGTTTGTGTGTAACCATCTTAGTTATGAAAGAACCGAACCGGTGCATGTGCGCTCCACAAATGCAAATTTATATAAATTATATTTAAAACATTTCCTTTAGCAACACGTAATATTTTTGGGAGTAGTATCTTCTACAGTGGAATGGTGATCCACTAAAGGTAAGGAGTAAATATTATGGAACAAAAGTTGGAAAAAAATATTCCGGGGGATAAACATGGGAAGTACAAATTAGCTGCTTCCTCTAGCAGAATCCCTGCACAGGTAGGTAGCATGTGATTGGAGGGAAGAGTGGGGAATATGAACAGCTTGCTGAAGAAGCACCAAGGAAATATAATTATTATCTTAGTCTACCACAACTGATTATTTGATTCATGTTAAAGGGGATATTTGGAAGAAAGTCCAGAGGGAGAGGCATGATTAATTGATTATGGCACACACATCTTTTGAGTGGGCTAAACAAATTTAAATGCCGCTGAGGTTATTAAAGGAATCGGGCCCCCCAGGTGGATTCATGTCCCGTGGATTATTTATTAGCTCCTTTTTGAAAATTTTCCACCTAATCCAGTAGCAACATATAAAAGCCATTGAAATCTCTTCATGGGAGGAGTGGGGCATGGAGTAAGAAAACTCGGGGTGCACCAAACAAGCGAGGAGTGGGGCATGGAGTAAGAAAACTCGGGGTGCACCAAACAAGCGGATGGTAGAAAGGACTTATCGAAAAAGAGACTCATATAGAAGCAACCAAAAAGAAAATGGAACATCTATCCGAAGAGTTTAAATGGGTTCCATTGCTACTTTATAATATTTTACTAACTTATAAACAGGTCAATGTCAAATAATCTCGATCTACTTTACGTCAACGTCTTGTCGCATATAGGTTTGCAAACATCTTTTTCCTAACTCAAACTTCAAATAATCTCACCACACCATAATGCTACATCTAAAAAGACCATTTGGACCCCGAAATACAGGGCAACACTACTCCCATCTCATGCAATTTGCATACAACTGGAGACGCAGAAGATGCAAACAAAAACACAGGCATCTTTCAATTGTGGTGTGGTGTGGCGTGGTGTGAAAGTCGCCGAATTGTATTCACACAGTTACCATGGGGCCTGAACCATCTATCAGGGCTCCCCACATCACGTGGTTTCTGTAACCGATGCAAATCCATACTGTACCACCGATATAATCACCATTAAGCATTAAGCATCGCAATTCGCATCGCAACAATAATCACACCGGCCTTAAGTCCAGTAAAATAAAAAATTAAGAAAAGGTAAGTGTGGAAAATATATTAATAAACTTCAGTCACTGCACAGCAACTGTGTAAATAGTAAAATGCTGCGAGTACCAGTACATGGCTTCCAAGTATATTGTACATCATAGTTTTATCAGAACATCATCATCATCCTCAACAAACGCTCCTAGTATTCTACTCCACTTCTTACCGACCCCATTCACACTAGGATGGGATGGGGCTATCTTAATTCTTGAAGCTAACACTAAACTAAACCGTTCCATAATGAAGAAACAAATAATAATGATAATAGTTGTGATAGTAATTAATAATGAGCTGTACAATTTTAGATAAACCAACCTCAGGAAAGAGGAGATTGAATTTACCTGGAGGAAACAGGGTTTAGGGCTCTAGCCAATCCATTCATGGCTCCGTAACCTTTAGAACTAAAGCCCAAACACCCAAGCAGACCCTGCCTGTAGGGCAGAAAGGTCTTTTTCCTCAACTCCTCAGCCTGGGCCCGGTTAGCTTTATAGTGCAACTCGTGCGGCGAAGGTGGCACGCGCCTCTTCCCAACACCGTTGGTGGGCTTCCCGCTCATTCTCCGGGCCCAACCCTGAGAGCTACTTCCCTTGGACTTGTGTGTGGCTTCGGAAGAAGAAGAAGGTCCGCTCCTAGGGGCATTGAGAGTTTGAGCAGTGGGTTTCCTGTCTTTGGTGGTTGGGGAGAAGGAAATGGTAGACCAGAACTTGTTGTTGCTCCTTCCTTCACTTTTGCTTCGGAGAAAGTCCTTTAGGAAAACCCACCGCTTAGAGCTTCTCCCAGCCGAAGAAGACCGAGAAGAAGAAGCCGAACCTGACACCGAAGGAGTTGTCTCCAAACCTAAACCCAAACCATCATCTGTGTTCTCCCTTCGCTTCTCTGCTTCCGAGGAACTAACTTCGATTTGCTTCCCCGAGCTCACGCTATTGTCGTGATCCTCGCCGACAATATGATCCTCCTCGTTCTCTGCCCACTCCAAAGGCGTGTTGCTTCGGAGAGGGGACATGGATCTGGTTCTCCTCCGAATCGACTTGTCCCGCAGTCGCAGATCTCTGCCTCGGACCACACTAACACTAACAGCTTCCGCTTCCTCTTCCTCCTCTTCTCCTTCCAGATCCAACAAGGGAGCAAGGACCTGGGGGCGTTCAAGGTGGCTCGAGAGCTTCATGGGACGGATCTGACCATTCAGGAACAACTCATCGGCGGAGCTCATGGAACCGGAACCGGCCGAACCGGCGGACCCGAACCGGGCAGAGAATTCAAACTCGTAACCCATTGGCGCGGAAGAGGGAGTCTTGTCGTAGGAGGATGCAGCGGTTATGGCGAAGTGCATTGGACTGGCGGGAGCGCTGTAAAAGAAGCCTGGAACGGGTCCACGGCCGGGACTTGAAGGAGCGCTGACGTAAGGCGTAGAACAGGTGCTGTCAAAATCTTCATAGAGAGGTTCGCCATTGTTGGCGGAGTTGGAAGGTTGAGGGTTTGTGGTTTGGGCATTATTGGTGGTGGTTGATTGAAGCTGGTCCATTATTATTGTTGTATGAGGAGGAGAAAGAAGAAGAAGGAGAAGAAAGAGTGGGTGTGGATATCCCTACTACCTCACCTGGCTCAGTGCACACAACACCAACAATCAATAAATAAATAAATCTTTTTCTTATTATACTCTCTGCTTTTTCTTATTGCATTGCACCAATCTGCCCTTTCTCTTCCATTTTATATCCTTAACTGCCATTCATTATTCTTTCCTACTTTTATAACTTAGTCTTTCATGATTAAAATACATAAGTTATTCAGTTATGTACCATTAAATCCTCTCCCCTTCCCTACTTCTGTCCCTCTACACCAAAATTCTTTTTAACATCTCCCACTTTGGGCACAAGAAATAAAAAAGGTAAAATCCTACTTTGATATTTGGTTAATTCAAATATAGGTGTTGTGAATTAATGTAAGTTGTATTGTAAAAATAAATTTAAAGTCTTGTATTTAAGTCAAAAGTTTATTACAAATTAATTATAAATTATGATCAAATTTGTTCATCTTTATATTAATCATCTTGGAAAAATTATTTTTATTTATTTATAATGTAAAATATTGTATGTCAGTCTATACACCAAAACTAAACTCTTAATAACTATTGGAAATTTAAAGACATTTGAAAAACTATCTCAATAGACTGATAAAGAAATATTTAATATTTTTTAATTAAACAGATTATAATTTTATTAAAATATTTTAAATTTATATTTTACAATAAAGTAGATTAGTACACAAAATTTGATAATATTATTTAAATTTAAAATATATATTTTATAAGTGTAATAATGTAAGACATTTTATTACAAAATTTGTCATAATTAAAAGATTAAAAATTACTTTATCAAAAAATTATATTTTAATTAAAATTTTCTTATCATTTATATTTAGAATTTAGAGTTTAGAATTATATGACTTTAATATGATATAGGGATAATTATAATTTATGTTTAAACGATATAAAGTAACATTTAATCCGATATAGTGATCTCTTAATCTTGAATAATTTCGTAAATTTTTTATAAGAAAAAAATATAATGATAATTTATGTTCAAACATATCAAATAATTTTAAATTTATTTCATCTATCTATTGTGATAATTGTTTATCTACCTGAGATTAACAATATTATTTTAATCTGATACAGTAATTGCTTTATCTTAAATAACTTCGTAATTTTTTTACGGGACAGAAATTTTTATTTCAATAACATGTCTTATTAAAACATTGTTTGGAAAAACTTTCTAAAGGAATAAAAACTAAACTAAGAAAAAGTACATATTTTTTTTTCATGATATAACTGTGATACATTTTTATATGGACTGCATTCTAAACTCTTGACAAAAGGTTTGCAATTTAATTCTTTGAGTTTCTAAGTTTCATTTTCAAGAAAGTCAATTACTTGATATCCACCTTCGAAAGCTAGATGATAACCTTCCTTTTTATTTGGGTTTCTACATGGTTTACCATACTAAATCACTTTTTCGAAAAAGTCACTCCTTTATATATTATAAGGTCAAATTGTCTTATTATTTATGATTTTTTCTTATATACTCTTCTTTTTGTGTTTAATGTACGAGATCTAGTTGATTCTTAAATAATTATTATTATTAAAATTTTATCTTTCACAAGGTGACATCTTCCATCTCAAATTTAAATTATTGTAACTAATTATATATTATTTGAAAAAGTATTTTCTTTGTAAATATTGAGAATTTCAATAATATCCTGAAGAAGATAAAACTAGTTTTTAAATTAAAAGTTTTATTATATAAATAAAAATATATATTTTTAATGTTTTATATATGGTATATTATTTATTAGTATCGTATACTTAAAACAAACTTTAAACGTTTGAAAATGAAAAAAAGAAATTATAAAAGTGTTTTTTTTTGTATAATGATAAATTATGTTTAGATTCGTTCGATAAGTGTTTTTACAGAAAATAAAAAAACTATGTTTATTCTATTGTTCAATCAAACAAACTCACGTTCATATACTCTTTTATTTCTTAAATCAAACAAAATTCACATTCCTGCCTCTATCTTTCTTCAAATCAACAGAAAACATACAATCACCCTAAAATCTAAATAAAAGTTCAAAATAAACAATAGAGATAAAATATAATTTATTGATACAAAAAACAAAAGTTGTCTAAAAATGATCTTCGAACTGACCAAAAGTGTACTTGTGCATAAAAGAGAATGAAATGCAGTTGGTGATTGTAAACTAGTGCATCTGCATTTAAAATAAACTAAACACACTGAAAAACAGTGCTTATGAAGTAGTCTTTAAAATAAATTATTTGTTTAAAATATTTATTTATTAAAAAAAATACTTTAAAAAATAAATTAAAATGTATGAAAAGAAAAAAAAATAATTTATTAAAAGGTACATATTTTAAAAATTCAGCACAAACAAACTCATCTAATATTCTTAAAAGAAATAAAAGAAGATGAGTTGAGGTTCACAAATACTAATTTTTTTATTTTATTTTACAGAATCTGTTTACACTATTATTATTAGCTCAAATTAGTTAATTTATGATTGAGGCATTTATTAATACAGGAAAATAGAAGAAAATAGAAGAAAGTCAAAATGGGTGCCCACTTTTGTGGGTAGAAATTGACCCATATCCTCATCAGTATCCACAGTGTGGGTGATAAATATTTACTGACAATTTATATGTTTTAATAGATGTTTATTATGAATTAAAAGTCTTTGAAAAATATTTAAATATTTCAAATTATATTACATTAATGCTAGATTTAGTTAATTTAAGATGTATTTAATAAATTATTTTATAAACTGATTTGTAATTGATGAGTTAATTTCTAACTAATAAGGTAGTTAGTGGCTCATATGTTTTAATTATAAATTATAAATGAATTCATTAAAATTAAGATATTTATTAAATTAATTGATAAATATAAAATGACAAAAAGATAACTATGTAAATTTTATTATATAAATAAAATTCATGATTCTAAAAACATATGTTATTATGTATGTATAATTATAATTTTTTAAATAATTAAATTCTTATTAACAAATTTAGTACTTCTATCTATCTTTTTAAAAGTTGTATGTTTTTTTTTATTTGAACAAATAATTTTATTTAAATGAATTGATCTAATAGGTATTAATTAATTTATTTTTTATTTATTTATTAATTTAAATTACTGTTACATTAAGCTTTTTCTTTACATTTTTTATGTATAATTTTCACATAATTTGTTTATTTAATTTGTAGTATTAAGTACTTTTTAATTTGAACCACATAAAAATTTAAAAAGTAATAAAATAAATAATAAGAATAGTGTAATGATTAATTATATATACTAGATTAAAATATGTAGTTATAGGTAAATGAAATTAAGGATAATAAAAAATATAGTAAAATATGATAATAATAAAAAATAAGCTACAAATAAGTTAAAAGAATCTAATATAAACTACTTTAAAGTATCTGACAACACTTTTATGTTGATGAAACTAACTTATAAATCAACAGTTAACTTATTAGTCTTATCAGAAAATACTCTTAAGTTAAGGGAAAAACATTCACAAAAATAAAAATTTGTGTTTGCATGAGAGACCGAAAGAAATAGTTTGTTTAAAGTACGAAAACAAATTAAAAAATAATAATTATATATATTATTTATACTCTAAATTCATAAAATATCTTATTTTTTAAAGATTTTGTTGGGTTAACTAAAAATGACAAAGTTTAGAACAATTTGAGATCATTAAATTTTATTTTTGTGTAAATTTTTTTCTCATGTTTTTTTTTTATTTCTTTTCATGGTTAATTGGTTTTTACGTGTAATTTAAGTCGAAAAGAATGATTAATGTTCATAGAAATATATTTAGTTTTTTTCCTCAAACTTCCAAGGAGAAATACATATATTGAGGTAAGCAAAGTTATTCCGATTTATTTGAAAAAAAGTTAGTGATTTTCATAAATATATATTTAGTTGGATAAAATCCTATGATATAGGTCCATCTGAATAAATTGTTCAATACAAATTTGATATTGACTTGAAAATGATTATTATGGTTTTTATAAGAAATATGATTATTATTTGATGTTGTTTTTTATTTGTGAGACAAGTAAAGTTGGTATTTTAATATTTTATTATTGAACATGTTAATTTATTTGAATTTACATAAATTAAAATAAGTATAATTTAATTAGTACGTTAATGAGAAACTGTGTTTAGAATGGAAAAAAAAAAATATGTATTTTAGTTTGATTGGAATAAAAAGCTTGTTTCAGTTTTTAATGTTTGTTCATCTAGTTCAAACAATCATATATCTTAATTTAGAAGTTCCAATACTAAAACTATGAATAATAGTTTGAAAGAGAGAAATTATATTAATTTTATTTCATGTACAAATATCTCACTATACTTATAGAATTTTCCGTTGTCAAATTAATTTTCCATTCATTGTGAAGTCTAATTAGATTTGATATTATATGTATTAGTCTTTAGTGCTGATAATCAATGCATTCTTTTGGGAAGAGTTATGAATATTGATGAGCGGTGATTAATGTTGACAAATAAATTATATTGAAATGTTAATCATTTAAGTTGATCTATTTTTATATATTTTTGTTGTGTTATCTTTTGAACTATTGTAGTTGTGCTTTAACATGAGAATATTAAATACTACATGTACACGGATGTAAATAAATATGTAAAGTAACTGTTTAAATTTATTTACATAGATTCTTTTGGTGTATTATATTATATTATGTTTGGAGACATGTGTACATTTGTAAACTAGTTAGGTTTTATATTTTATGAATGTTACAAAATTTTAATAATTATTTTTTTTGTGTTTTTTAAAACAAAACTTATTCAATAAACAATTAAAATTTAATTAAGGGAGTATTCTAATAAAGAGAACTGGAGAACCTTATAATATTATTGTGAAAAAATAGAAGTTAAAATTGTGATAATTTTATTTTTATTTTAATTTAAAAATAATTTTACATCATAGAAATAAAATTAGTAGACTAAAAAAATCCTTTTGTGTATAATATGAAGAACTTATCTCATATGATTTCTTTTTCTCCAAATTGTTTTTTTTTAAAGAGTACAAAAAAATAAAGTAAAAAATTACCATAAAAGTATCTTAGTCTTCTTTTTTTCTTATGAGTGATACTCATATACCGCTCTCACATTCTTTTGAAAAATTTACTCATTTCCTTAAAGAAATATAAATAAATGTATTGTATTTTAGTTTACTTTAGCATAAGCAAGCATGACAATGAGATATTAACCGGTTTTATTTTTCTTCCTTGTATTACACATAACTATTTTTTAACCTTTATACCATTATATTCTCAATTTTAAAACATATGAAATTAATTTTGAATTATTTTTATTTACTTTAGAGGGTGGCCTAAATTTTTCTATTTTATCTTTTTAAGATTCAGAATCCACTGAGTTCTTGAAATGCTGACTGTTTTTTTTTTTTTTTTTTTACACAGTAATGAATCAATACATGCAACTTAATGCTTGCAAGTTGTAAATACTAATGCTGTGTTCAGTTTGGTCACATGGAGAGAATTAGATAAGGTATTTAGCAGAGAAAAGAGAGTTGTTGAGTCACCAATATAAATATCATTGATTAATTATATACAAAGCATATAAAAAAATTAGGAGTTAAATAAATTGTGAAAATAATGAAATAATGCAGAAGATTAGAAAGGGTGGTGTGGAGCATAGGATGCTCCAACAGCTGCAGTGGTTGTGTTGAGCATTTTCTAATAATAGTATAATTGGGCAATTAAAAAATGGATTAAATTAATGATATAGAAAGAAGATACATAGCATATTAATCTGTGAACTACTGAACATCATAGAAAGCAGAGACTCTTTTCAGTTTTCTCCAAACCCAAGAAATCAAAGAAAGAATATCAGTGGCTTACTTGGGATGTAACTTAACATCTAGCTCTTCTTTCTCACTCACAGGGAATTACTGTTACAAAATAACATTATCTGCATCTGTATTCTCTTGTTACAAAATTTTTAAACAAACTAAAATAAAAACAAGTAAAAATTGTGAACTATGAGTATTCTGTATAAAAATTATAACATTACTTTCAAAGATTTAAACACGATAACTTGATTTTCGCATCGGAATATTATGAACATTAGTTTCTTAATTTACATTTTTAAAACCTATTCTAACTTAAAAAATAATTAAACAGTGTTATTCTCAACGTCATCAGCAAATAATTTGGAGTACGGAAATCTAATCTCAATTAAGAAATGTAGCTGTTCTTATCCGAATCAATACCAGTTAATAATTGAACTTCACAAGAAAAAGTTAATGAAACTCCGAGGAAGATTCTCATTCCTCTATATTTTTTACATATTTCCTTTTTTTTTTTATAAAATGTATGCTTTTTAACAGTAAAAAAGTACATTATAAATAATTTTAAAGGTATTTTTTTGAAATATTTGTTATAAAAGTAAAGAGTATCACTATATTTAATAATTTCATTAAATAACACTAATTTTTTATACCATAATCAAATTATACTTAAATCTCATGCGCGTTTAATTGTTTGGAATTCAATTTTATAGATTTGTTCAATTCGATATTTGAAAACACAATCAAAGTTATTTGAATGTGAGATTGATTCACTTCAATTTCTTTTAACAACCCTAATATAATATCAATACATTTGTTCTAGCTATTGAGATTATAAACCAAACCAAGTATGCATGGTGACTAATAGCAATGCAGTTCATGAATCTAAGTTTGTGTGATGTGAGTGTGTTGGGGAAAGTTGATGGCAGATCTGAGAAGATGGAAGGAAGGAGAGAGGTAACAGAAAGACAAGGAAATGAGAAAGAAAGCACATGCCATGTTGTGTTGTAATAAATGGTTTGAGGTTAGAATTAGATTGATTGTTATGTAATGACATGTGTAGTGAGTTGACAATGCAGGCAAATCACACATTAAAATTCATCAAACACTGTGGAATCCCATTCTCTTCTCAACAACTGCATCCTCTTGAAAAAGTCAAGACCACTTTTTCTCTCTCCCCTCACAATCACAGGACCCATGTGCGCACCAATAACAACCTCCTCCATTTTCATTACAATCCAAAAACTATTATTTTCTTTCTTTAGTGCCTGCAATTTCTTTGGATTCACCCTGTGTTTGTTTTTCCTCCATGGCCCAGTGTTCAACACTTTCATGCTTCAAGTTTATGATGGGTTAACTTGTTTTCGTTTATCAGCTCATCAGAGTACAGAGTACATTGCTTATGTACATGACAGAAAAAAAAACTCAACTTGGTCCTCTTTTGAATTTTAGCTGGTTAACAAAATCTCACATTCTAACAAATATTTCAAGATTACATTTGCTCAATTGACTTGAAAATATTTAAGATAAAAGTTGCATGTTGCAATTGCATCTAGTCTTACCATTAGGTCAAAATTAATACTTAGTTCTTTCTACTTAAGAACCAAGGTCACGATTTTAATTCCAACCGGACCAATGGTTTAGAATAGATTATTACAAACTGTATAATTATCACATAGATCATCAAAAAGTTTGATTATTAGTGACATAATTACTAAAAAAGATATTATTATAAGTGATATCAATCAATCTGGAGATTCAAGGTTACACTTTAGTTGAATCACAATCATTAGTTGAAAATGTCATCTCTTAAATTCATAAAATTTTATGAAAAAAAAGTCAATCTTTAAAAAAAGTAACATATACATTTAATTTGAATTTGTGTGAAAATTGGATTTATTTTATCATTTTAGTTTAATTTTCTCTTGTAGATATTTGCTGAACATCACGGAGCATATTAGAGGTAAGAGGAATACCTAAAAAAAGCAGAAACCCTGCTACAAACAGGAACAAAACAAATGGAACCACGGTTGGCGACCCTCTTATCAGGAGTATCAAAGCATACATAATAATACTATTCTAAGGTGTGGCTGCAAATAACTAACCATTCCAAAGTTTTAAAAATTAATTAATTAACATGGATATGTTGAATAAAAATCAAATTATGTTGTGTAGTGTGTAAAAACAATGCTAATGGGCAAGCATAACGGTATACACAAGGGGACAATCATTCGAGCTTGATGCCAAACAAAAAATCATGGCTTCAACCCCACGATGGGTCGTGGCTGCAACCCTACTGTCTCAAGTCTATACAAATATTTGCACAGAAGCTGTTCAATTCAATGCATTATCATTGGAATCCTTCTGTCTATTTCAAATCTTAAGTTTATCATATATTTTGTGTTCTTATAGAAAATTATACCTACATGTTTGTTATGTTTATACTCCAATGCACTTTCTTGCAATACTTTATACACCATCATCATTCTATTTGTCTATTTCTGGATGCAGAAATTTTTTCCTTATTTTTTTCTTCAAGTATGCTTATAAAGAAATTTGTCTCAAAGTGATGGGATTCTTTTAGATTTTCCTTTAATATGTTATTTTGTTTGCAGTAGAAAACAAACAAGTGCTAAGGAAAATGAAATAAGTATTATGTTCTCATGTAATATTGCTATCTTGAACATTTGTTTTAATGTCTAACATTAACATTTTAAATGTACTAGTAACTTCTTTTTAAAGGATAAACATTTGTTAGAAGGGAGAATAACATTCTAAATAAGAGCTTTTAAGGATTAAGATAAATTCTACTGTCAATAAGTAGAAAAATAAAGAACATCCAATGGAAAGAGCCTATAGGGAATTTTGATGGTATGGTTGTTTACAATTATAGAAAACTATTACAAAGCCAACATGTGACTGTGTATACATACATTGTGAAAAATGTTAATGTAAGCCGCTGAGGAATTAAAAGTGCAACAGATCAGAAACCAATTCGTTAATCAAACAAGTTACAACATCAAACTCAAGTTCTGAACCCTCTTCAAATGCTTCAGTGTCAAACTCAAGCCATCTACCCCATAGGGTATTCATGTCCTTGCAGACAAGTTCATCCACCACTAATTCTTCCATGCTCCTAAGACTCACCATTTCCTTGTACAACTCTTCTGCTAAAGAGCTCTTCTTCTGAACTGAAGCCACCCATTTAGGCCATGCTTTGCAGCTTCCAACAAAAACTTGTCTACATCTTAACTCTAAGCACTCACTCATGGTGTCAAATATAACCTTCCTCTCAATCTTTGAGTACTTTCCATACTTTTCTGTCACAATGCTCTTAGTCTCCAACAGATCAAAGAGATTTGGCATTATGATCTTATCTGTCTCACCCATTACAAATTTTTCTGTTATCAGCTCTGCATTGTTGAGTATATCCTTTACATATTCAAATTCCACGTTCCTAGTTGATCGTGTAAATTCGACTGAATTTGACATTACACTTGATTGTTCAATGGCAACCATGTCATCCCCCATCACTATGGAAGAGCTTTGGTCAGACCACTCGGCCTCGTTTTCAAGTGGCAGGGATTCATTCATTGTAGAAAAATCAGATACCTCTTCATCTTGCATGGACGAATAAACTGTGCTGCCTAAAAAGAGAGTAAATATGGAAAGCTGTTAATATTTTATGAGCCTGTGCAATTGTACCGAGGAACCAAAAAAAATTCCAAGTTATTTTCATGACCTAAACTTGATGAATAACAGATATATCTTCATAATACATGCAGCGGAGGTCGGATGTTAGACATTAAATTGAAACTGTCATAAAGACTCCATTATAAAGCAAAATTGGCCACTTATTTAGATTTTTCTGCAACATCTGCATAGTTTCATCGCCACGTCTAGCTAAGTGGCAGTTCTAATAACTCCCCTCCCCCTGGAAGATTCATAAACTTGATGCAGTATTCAATTATAAATCTATAAGAAAGTGAAGGCTACTGGTTTTGCCTTTAGATTTGGATAAAAAAAACAAATACTAAGGCATTACCATACGCACTATCTAAGTAACTTTCATTTCTGCTTTCACTATTGCTGCTACTGCTAGGCCCTTCGATTGATTCTGTTGTCTGCACAAGTGAATAGTGATGGAGTGCTGATATTAGTATACAGTTCTTTTCAGTTCAAACTTCAAAAATAGAAAAAAAAAATTAAACTTGAAAATAAGAATAACTTAATGTGCATATCGTATCAGACATATATCCCCATATCATCCTCCTTCATTCCCTTTGGCAATTGATGCCAGGTAGTTGCCAAGGATAATATATTAATTTTAATAATTCAAAATTGGAAAAAAAATCAATAATAGATGAAAATGTCAGTATAAAAGAAATGAAAGAGACCTGTGGTTGCTGATTCATACTAAGCACCATATTATCACTTGACAAACAATTATCATGCCTGCTGTTCAATTTATTACTAACCAGGTAGGGGTGAAATCTTCTGTCTTCCAAACCAGCAGAGGACCATTCTGTCATCAGGGAGCATTGAGTCGGGTTAATTCTAGATGTCAATTCTTGCAGCTTTTTCTCCAAAAGGACACTTAAAGCCTCACCATCTATTACATGTGACCTGGGAGGAGATAATGATGATTTTTTGGGATATAGCATATCATTATTGCTACAAGAATTGACATCAGTTTTGTTCCTTGTTACCATCGTTTTCTCAATAGAGGACTGTAACTCAGGCATTTTTCTTCTCAAGGGAGATGTAAATGTAAATGAAATCACACCATTGCTTCCTTTCATACTAAATGCATCCTGGTTAATACTTCCATCAGTTGTAATATTGCATTTTATGGACTTGTTTTCATAATTATTAGCTGCAGTATCAGTGCCTCTTGCCTTATTGTGAACCTCCCTATTGATATAGTTTTTCTTTTGGGAAATGCTCTTTCTTTTGGAAACTGATTCTGGAGTACCTGTTACCCTTGCGCCTGACCTTTTGGGCTCAGTGTTGGTATTTACAGCGCCCTTTTTTGTGGTCTTCTTTGCTCTAGTAGAACTTTCTAAAGACCAAGTTTGTGTTGGCTTATGGGAGTATGCCTTGGAAGCTGGGTTGCCTTTGGTGGTTTCACTACTCAGCTTTTGGTTATTCTTCCCAACCACATTACTATTCTGGCCTGTACAAGCTTTCTGCGGAATGACTCTGCCTCGGTCTGTACTTTGTTTTTTCTGGCTCCGAGACAACTGGTTTGATTTTATATCATTATGTTCCTTCTGCTTCACACATCCCCTATTACCATTCAAAGTCAATTCATCACAGCTCTGAGCATTTGTTCTAGATGGAATTGCAAGTGAAGCAGATCTTCCTTTGCTTGCCAACCGGCAAGAACTGTTTTTTCCTGAATCTCTTGAACCTTTAGGAGTAGATTTACACAAACTGTTTCTCCTCTCACTAGGCTTGCCATTAAGAGGGTTAGCAGTGTGCTTACCTATGAACTTGGATTCATTTTGGGAAGCTTCCAATTTCTCTTTCAGATCAAGAATTCTTAAGGGTACAGATGAAGACATTCTGTTCCTCATACATGGCTGGGGACTTACCTCAATTATTTTGGAAGCTGCCTCCATAATTTGAGTTGCATGCTTAGGTGGCATATAACCAGGGCTCTTAATAGGAGACAAAAGTTTGTTGCGAGTAACTGGGATGCTCTTGGCAGACCTTGGAGGCAACATCTCAGTCTGAAATCTCTTCATGGTCCGGTTTCTCACTTTTGATCCCATGTTTATGGAATCTACATGACAACAATAGTCAACCATTGAGTGAAGAGCATCCGCATCACGAGAATGAGAAGATCCAAGAGAGTTGGAGCCATATAAGGAAGAGGATGATGAAGAGAGCTCAGAGACACTTGAAACTGGCAACAAATCCAACCCCATGAGTCTGGCTAGTAACCCTGGGGCTTTAGTCTGACACCCTTCATCACTACTAATTGATATGGCACAATCAAAACCACAACTTGCATTATTACTAGGATTTGCTCCATTGTCGTTCATTTTCATCTGAAAAAATTGCAACAACCAACAAAAAGTAAACTGTATTATGAAAGAAAGGCAGAAAAAAAAAAAAAAAAAAAAAACGTTAAAAATACAAAAGAGACGAGGATGTAGATGAAACACATTAGGCACGTGAATTGAATCATTATGTTATAACCCTTTATATATCACAATTCGAACTCTTCAC
>Ga0209700_103368_pt1 | contig 30805 bp, 15 predicted proteins | sample SiratroredBW_FD_187528 | JGI IMG/M metagenome (GOLD analysis project Ga0209700, IMG submission 187528) | Root nodule microbial communities of legume samples collected from California, USA - Siratro red BW (SPAdes) (version 2) | ecosystem: Host-associated > Plants > Roots > Nodule | place: USA...
GAGTTAGAAAAAAAAAAAAAAAAAAAATCTCATTGGAAAGTCGAGACGGGAGAAATCGACTTTCCTAGTGCCTAAAAATTGGTACATTTGGTGAAATAACCTTTCGATGTGGTATTGGCAGAATTTATAAAAAAAAAGAAGGTATTGCTGTAGAAAAACCTATGCAAACAGTATTTATAATTTATATAACCTTGACATGCGGGGCCATGTCTTCATCAATACTATGTCTTCCACCTCACTTTCTTTCGTTTTGTGTTGTTTTGTTTTTGCTCTTTTGTTTTAACCAAAACACGTATGAAGAGTGATGAATCTATCGCCTTTTGCTTTTGGTCTTGGAGATCCTTGATTTGCTTGCTTCATGAGGCGGTTTCCAGATTATATCCTCAAGATTGCTACAAAAGTTCTTGTAAAACTGCAACAATATGGAGTGCATCTTTCGTCATAAATTAAATGTAAGCAATCGACAAGGTAAAACTGAGGTTTTCAAAAACATACCTTGAGGTATTCACCAGTATCTCCAGCTGCTTTCTGAATGTCCACCATATAAAATGTAGGAGCCACTTCAAAAATCTTCGAACAGATAAATAAGAATTAGTCTTTTAGCCATAATGTCAAGGGGCAGTCAAAATTCTGGGAGAGGGATAGAAACTTACTTCCAGGATGACCGAGAAATAGGATGTTTTATTTGCTGAAACACCCTCTACCCTCATCTGAAAACTCATACAAATAAACGATGACCAACTTTGTCTCACGTAAAAAAATGACATCAGGTGCTAAAGATTTGAAAATTGCATGTGAATGGACAGAATGATGATGCAAAAGAAACCAGATAACAAAAGCAGCGAAATCAATAACATGTAAATGCAAATGAACCTTGTAGTTGCGAATATGTGTCTTATATCCCATTGATTGTGCCACCACTTCCATACTCGATAAAACCACCTTTGCTGGCTTTTGAGTGATAAAGCGGGTTTGGTACTTTACGGAGTCCTGCAAGGATATTAGAGTGAACAAATCAGATATCTTAACGCTAATTATGGAAAATATTTAAGAGATTTAGACCTTTAAATGACAGAATATTGTAAGTAGGTGCCATCATATAGTAGTTTATGGGCTGTTATTTGAACATTTACATATGATTACTGACTGAGCCACATCGCCACACACAATGTAATAATTAAATACCTGTCCACGATCAAAGATTGTTGCAAGATTTAAGCCTTGGGACAGAATTATCAAGTCAAATGCATTAAGCATTAAAGGACCCATGTCCTCGTTATCACATTGTTGATCAGCCCTCTGTTCCTTCAGCAACAAAATATTAGTAGACAATTAGTAGACGAATGCAACAAGAGAAAACAAGATAGTTAGTTGTGAAAAATGACTACTCAATTTGTATTATGTTCAATTTCCTTCAACTCAATTATACCAGTAAAGAAATGGTTTTTCCAGGAATAAGATAATTCAAAATATCTTTTACTAATATTATTATTGTTTATGGTTCTTTGAAATGCCTGTTTATTAAATAGAATTGTGCAGTGATCAACACGGTAAACATTATATATGATTCTGATTAGAGGAAGAACATGTTCAGATACTCTCCAAATAAAGGAAATATTAAGTTCATTACAATTATCAAAAGCATCTCAGATGTCAAAGCTGAGGATAGATATTCATATACTCAGTATAACCAAAACTCTGATAAGATAATCCTATTCTAATTTAGAATGTATAATCCAAAAAAAGAATAAAGTCCCCTCCCTAATAATGATAACAAATACTTCAAAGTCAAAAACCCTAATTTTGAAGTTAAAATCCTAAAACAATATGAAAATTGAATAGGTAGACTGGAAAATGAAGGCAGATTAGCTCAAATACCAGATTATTTTTACACACATACATATAGCTGATAAAACACACAGGCAAATATAACATACCTCGGCTTCATCAAAAGCAGCATTTATATCATCAAGATTTACATCTTCATACTCAAGAAGACTGACAGGGACATAGCTCCTCTGGAACCATTCATCATTTCTTATCTGTTCAATGGTTATACGCTGCAAACGTGCATGCAAACAAGGGAAGGAAACTTGTCAGAAAGAATGGGGATCAAGAAGTAATTTTAAATCCATAAAAAAACTGGTATTAGTACATTACACAAACAAAAACAAGGTCCAATACATATAATGGAAAAAAATCCCTGAGCTTCAAATATGAATTGAGCATGTTAATTTCTTCATCCATAAATGTGGTGTCAGTATTAGAAACCATGATGATGAACTACAGGATGATACACAGCTTTAATTCAAGTTTTGCAGGATGAAATACAGGACATATGTGCTCCACATTTACAAGATAGGTGCAATTATAACTATCAGCATTTCATAAATAATTAAAGTATTAAGGATCATTATTCAGTAAGTTTCATTAAGATTAGTCATACCACGTCAAAAGAATGTGCTATACTATCTTATTTTATTAATCTTGATAGAGATATAAAACCATTCACGAGCTCAGCATAAAACCTTAGGCATTTAGGGAAGTTGGTATCTGGCACTCCCATTTTCCAAATTAAATTAAATTTCAGCACAAAGCAAATTGGCTAGGCTTGTCCAGCCTAAAGGGCTGCTTATGTGAGAGGACATGTTAAGGGACTAGACTCTCCAACCACTTCTGTATGAATACAAAATCTCCTACAGCAGGTAACTCATTTTACATAATAAATATAATTTAAATAAAGAATTTAGCAGGGTGAATCAATAACTGCAATCAAAATTGCAAAACAGAAATTCAAAATATTCGTTTTGATGTCGAAATGGAGAAAAATACTAAGAGCATAGCATGCCACAACTGAATAATAAATTCTTTCTTTCTATACATACATACATACATACATAATATTTTCTATCAAATTCGTTCACTTTTAAGGCGATAAAATTCATATAGTTCCCAATCATGCACGAGAACTATATGCCATCACACTGTTAGGTTTTTTAGATACCTTTGTATCACAACATATCATCAAAAGACCCAATTGATTTTCTATTTCTATGGCCATAATTAATTTTAAATTGCTGAGAAAGGTTGTGCCTCAACTCCTGTTGTGCAATGCAAATACTTACGGTTTCAGGGTTTGGGTCCAGAATTCTATTTATCAAGTTTTTTGCTCCAACAGGAAACCAAGGAGGGCATGAAAATTCTGCTCTCTCAATCTGAAAGAAAGAAACAAAAAGAAGAACGAAAAATTATCATCATCAATAACAACCCAAATTCCACTTTGATGAAAACAATCTAGACTAGCAACCCAACCCTCAGATAATGCAATATTTCTTGAGCCTTTCAACACAGAATAGAAGAGTGTTAACACCAGAACTCATAGCTTGTCAGAACAACAGCCTGCACCTATTAGAAGATGCAAGAGACTACTAATAAAAACTTCCATTTCAAATTCCCTCATTCAAGGTCAATTTGCTAATTTGGACACTCTTTCATATAAAAATAGATAAATTTTGACCCCATAATAGCAAATTGTTTACTACTTATTATCATGTCAAATGGCTCCTAAATAATAATTGATGAATTTCAATGTATGCAAGAGATGAATATTTTTATTTACAAGACAATTATTATACAGTAAACTATTTATTTGACATGCTTAAATTCATGCCTTACTATATAAGGTGGTTAGATCAAGCTCATCAAAGGGAAGATATCCAGCCAATAGCACATAGAGGATAACCCCACAGGACCAAACATCTGCCACAGCACCGTTGTAACCCTTATGACTGAGTACCTAAGTCCACATAGTCAAAAGCAAAATGAAGATGTCAGCATAAGAATAGTCAGTATTTACATTTGACATAAACTGGATTACGGAAAATTAGCTAAATACAAGCCAGATTTGTATTTACCTCAGGAGCTACATAGTTTGGAGTCCCACAAGTTGTGCGAAGGATACTCACTCCCTGTGAGAATGTTCCACAAGTTTGAGGCCCTTTGGTATGGTTATATTTTAGATGAATCAAAGTCATATATAAAAAAACTATTTTTGCAACAAGCTCACCTGTTCAGGTAATGCACTCAAACCAAAATCGGAAATCTTTATATTTCCTAGAGAATCAAGTAAAAGATTTTCAGGCTGCACAAGGCAAAGAAGAAAATTAGAAGAAATCATGATAAGGACAACAGACAAAGTTGCATATCCTACTCAATGCAAACCTTTAAATCTCTGTGGTAAACTCCCTTGCTGTGGCAATAATCTACACCATCAATAAGCTGCTGAAAATATCTTCTAGAATCAGATTCACTAAGCCGGCCATGGTGTATCTGTACAATTATATTATTCATCATGAATATCGCTAATATCTTGAATGGTGGTTACTAAAACCTACAATAAAAGGTTCCATCTTGAGATACTCACAATTTTATCAAACAATTCACCACCCGTGATGAACTCCAATATGATGTAAATCTTAGTACGGCTTGCAAGAACCTGAAGAAAACCATATTTTTACAGCAAAACAAAGTGTTTGTGAGAGGCGACAACAAACAAGAGAAACATCAACAATGGCTTATCAGAGAAAATATTGAGTCAGCATGTCTATTCTTTTAAAGAAATTCACATTAACGAAGGAAGATTCTCAAAATATACTTCCACAACTGTTCTTCACTTCAATTAATAAATAAAATAAAAATCCATGATTCAGGTCTTCCTTTTACTTGCTCGAAAACCCTTCTGAAACCTTAATTGACACCATATTCCATAATTCAATCAAGATTCGAAATTGAATGACAACTTTGAAAAGAACCCAAACAGGCCCTTAATTACAAAAACAGAAAGCAATTATCACATGCCTCGTACAGACGAACAACATAAGGATGCCTAACTAGCTTCATAATGGCAATCTCCCTCTTGATCTGCACAATAATAGAAACATACCAATAATGAAACACCCTTCAACGAAAGGAAAATTAAGCTTCTTAAAGGAAGTTAATTAATTGAGAGTGTACCTGGTCGGCCATCTTGTGCTTGATGATGGTGCTACGGTCGAGCACTTTCATGGCCACGCTCTCTCCAGTTTCCGTGTTCTGAGCGAATTTCACCTTCGCAAAAGTTCCCTCCCCAATCGTCCTCCCAATCTCGTACTTCCCCACTTTCCTCAGCACCATCTCTCTCTCACTGCACCAATCTCAGCTTCTGCATTGCACACTCTCCCAACCCCAAAAGCGTTTCACGAATCAAACGTTAATCACAAGCTTCGCACTTTTCCAACTTTCAATTTATTATTTATTAGTTTATTAAGTTCCTTGAATTTGAAATACTGAAAGAAACCAACTTCACTCTTTGAAATTAACCAAAAAGAAAATAGAAACAGAAAGAGCGTATGACAGCTATGAAGGAAGGTTCATTGGTTGGTTGGTCATAAAAAGGGAGAAATCTGAGATTTTTCTCAGACGGAAATAGGAGTAAAGAAAATTAGAGTGTGGAAAGAGAAAATGAAGGAAGGAAAATTGAAAAGAAAAGGAAAGAAGTTTGAATTTTTTATTATTGTTTATTGGGATATATTGGAGACGGAGAAAGCATGGTGGAGTTGTGACGAAGCGGTGAGTAAGCAAGAAGGAGGGAGGTGTTGATTGTGTGTGGTGCGGACGATGGAAAACGAAAGAATTGACGGATGGAGGTCTTTTGGGGAACAGTTTCCGTAGACACGGGTGTAGGTAATTACCCCACCTCGTCCAATTATTAAGTGTAGTTAACCGGCACTAAACTAGTTTTTCGGCTTTCACACAATTCCATCATTTCTTGGTTGGAAGTGACGTTAGAAGCACTCAAGTGGGAATTGCAATTGGATTTGGAAACTTGCAGTGGGAAGTCGAAATGTTTTCGAGCTAGTCAACTTATTGTTTCAATGTTCTTTAATGTTTGCTTTTAGTTTATGAAAAATAATCTAGTTTTGGCCTTTATTTTTAATAGTGTGGAATTTATAGTCTTGTGATATTTTTTTCTAGAAATAATACTCTTTAAAAAAAATTACTCAAATGGACTTAGTGGACACTATTTCTTCAAGTAGACTTCTCTGCTGTTCGTTGTGGTTTTGAGTGTCCAAAACTAAATTGATTTTCAGGGAATTAAATTTTAAGAGAGAGATCTTGTGTTTTTTAAGATAAAAAGAAAGGGAGAAAAATGAGAAAAAAAATTGGGAAAAGGATAAAAAATAAGGAAAGAGAATAAAATTATTTTATGAAAAATGTAAATTAAAACAATTAATTAAAAATGGAAAGAATAAATTTTAATTGGTCTGAGAGAAGGATGGAAATAAAAATTATATAAGAGTGAATATAATTTTGTTTTAAAATATTGTTTGGAATTAAAATTGTGATTATTAGTTGATTGAAAATAAAGTAAAAATAATAATAGAAAAAAGAATACAATTTTGGAATGTTGCATTAAAAAAATAATGTAGTGGTTTAAATAAAATTAAAATTATTATGCTGTGGGTAAAAGATTAGAAACAAGAGTTAATTAATTTAATATTTTTTGTTGTATGTGTATGATGATAAATAATATTGTGGACGTTATAAAAAACGGAAAGGAGTGTTTTAAGGAAATAATACATTGAAAAGGTAAGAACGTTTGAAATTACTATTAAAATTGTAATTGATGTTATAAATCAGGAGAGAAAAATTGGAAAGAATTAATAATGATTGTAGGATTCAAATTATAATTTTAAGACGTGAAGTTAAGAAAAAATTCGTAATTGAAATCGATCTTTTCAATACATAGTTTTATATATTAGGTAAACTGTAATAAGAAATTAATATAATAATATTTGTGGAAAAAGTTACGTGAAGAAAGCTAAAAGAAAAATTGAATATGTATTGATGACATTAAAATCTAATTTACTTGACAAGATTGAGAGGAAATACTTAAAATTCACATAATACAATTATGATTATAATAAGATGATGCGTGTTAAGTAGGTGTGAATCTTTTTATACTGTAATGATTAATACAAATATTTATTGGATTAATACATATATTTATTTATATTTATTGTAAGTCACTGGTTAGATTGCATAAATTTTTTGTTTGGATAAATAATTCAATATCAACAGTTTATTCTCCATATAGCACACATTTTTTGATAGTTGTTGATTATTTATGTTATATCAACATTCTTTTATATTTTTATTGAGTTGTGTATAAGTTTTTTTATTGAGAATTCGAATTGGACATTAATTGTTGATTTCCATATAACTTATTTCTAGTCTCCATATTATAGTAATTTGAATATATTATCAAATAACTTATTAAAAAACAATTATGTGGAATTATTAAAAAACAATTATATGGAATTAATATGTATAAGATACACCATAATCATTTGGACTTTTTATTATGGTGATCCCTTGAATAAATCTCTTAGTAATATATTATTGCTTTAATGTAAGTAGAGGGATCTAAATTTCTTCAAGAGCTTGATGCAATAGGTGAGTTTAGAAACTGGCAAAAATTCTTTCATAAATCTTGTTAACTTGCAATACATTTCAATTATTGTAGCAAATGCAATTTAAAACTTCCAAACTAATAATTGAGAAACATTGACATTAGTTAATATTTGAACAACATCATACTTAATTTGACAATGTTTTATTAGTTTAAGATAAAGTAGTATAACTTCTTCAATTTTGTTTTATGGGGAAGTTTCAAAGCTGACACACATTTTTTCCTTCAATTGAGGAAAGGTACAAATGTGTGGAATGTGAAATAATTCATCAGACAAACATTTAAAGTGGACTTCTTCATCAATCTCTGTTATTGGACCATGAAAAAAAAAATGGTGTTTGTGATATTAAAGATGAATTTTCAGATTGTCAGAAGAAGGAAGATTTTGATTGCTTAGTCAAAAGAGTGTGTTTTAGTTGAATGGTTTGAATGTGGTGGATGATTGAATTTATAGATAAAGAATGATGGAGATACAAATAGACATGGTTGTTGTGATATGTCAAATGAATGGTGTATGTTAGATTAATTATTTTTGACAAGTCATAGTGTAGGCACATTAAACAATAAAGTGATGTTAGAATATTGATGTTGGAATACATTTTTAAGCTATGTGGGCTGATGAAAAACAACTTTGGAGGATTGACGTGTGACAATGCACATTTTTGTGTTGTGTTCCTTGACAAAAAGTCATTTATGGAAGACTAGTGACAATGCCCTTTGGTGGTGTATGCTCTGATGAGAGATCATTTATGGATGAGATGATGCACTTTATTGATCAATGTGTCCTAATAGAAAGCACATTATGGAGACATGTGCATACTTATAGAAGAGTGTGCAACATCACCACCATTGTTATTTTTAGATGTTTGTTAATTATTACTTGAAAATTGTTGCTAAGTATTGAAATATATATTGATGATGGAAAAAAGGGAGAAATGAGAAATGTATATTCATTAAATATTTGAGAACATGATACATGGAATATTTTCTTTAAAATAAAACATAATTAAACAACCATAATTGGGATACAAGTTTATAACTGATCACATTCAAGGTGATTAAGTAATAAAAAATCCATTAACTTCAAATTCTTTAAATTCAAATAAATTATTAACATACATTCATTTACTGTATCTATAATGTAATCCATACAAAAACTTAGAAACATCTATCTTGGTTGAACCCTATAAGGATGTTAGACTTTTGACAATATGAACTTTCATCATTTGTTTTGCACTAGTTGAATGACACCAATATGAAAAGTGAAGTTACATCATTTTAGTTTGTTTCAAAAGATCCCTACCCACCTAACAATTTGGATAAATTCTACAAACTTGACATGTGAGGATGACGAGATGAAAATTGGTAAACAAAGCATGTCAAGTGGATCAACATGCGAACAAACGCCACAAACTCACATTGCCAATCATCCAATGAATGTAGGAACCTCTTCTGTTCCAATCTCAAGATTACATAGAATAGTACTCAATTATATCTACCAGCTTACAAACAATTATAATAATTCACATCATGAATCTTATTGACAGTACTTCATAAATAAACAATTCATAATGTTTGCATAGCTTACTATGAACTATAAAGACACTCATTTACACATAGTTCACCTGATTTTTTCACTATTTTATTGGCACTAAAACTCATAAATCACCTTTTGAAAATATATGTCATTGTAAATACAAAAGTAATCACCCTTAATTAGACTATATTATGGTGTTAATTGTTGTGTACACAAATTTCAACTTATTGAATGAAAAATAACTTTTCATTCCAATATTTTAATTTTTCAATCCTTCTTAATAAAATTTCAATTTAAACAAAATTACAATATTTAACTCACACCTAATTTCATAAACATTATATTTATAAATATTTATTTATTTTATTAAAAATTTAATAATTTTTCACATGTTAACTCATTTTATGTTAATTACTATATTTTTTAAATAAGTTTTAAAATAATAATAATAATAATAATAATCTAAACTTTTATTTTTTTCTTTTATATTTTATTCAATATATGTAAAAACCATTATAATGATAACACATTTAATTCTCAGTTATATTACAAAACCAAAAAAATTTCATCCTTAAATTATTTTTTATTTTGTTCTTTTTCTCAAGCCAACTAAATTTTAATCTAAATATTTTTAATTAATTATTTTTTTATATAATAATTTTATTCTTGGCAACATAAATATAAAAATTCCATTTTATATTTTATCTCGTTTTATATTTCTTATTGCATTTTTGGAATCTAAATTTTATTTCACCAATTACATTTACAAAATATTTCATTTTCTTGTATATTTCAATCAATTATTGTAAAAACTATTATAATAACAATAAATTTATTTCCATGTTATTTTACAAAACCGATGTTACAAAACTATAATTTTGTCACTCTGAACTTCTTTCAAATCAATTAATTTTTAATGTAAACATTTTGAATATCTCAATCTCTGAAATAAAATTCAATAATATTTTTTGAAAGAAAGAATCAATACTTAAAAGTATTTTTATAATGTATTTTAAGTTGAATATTGTAACTTAAAAATATAATTTATATATTTAGGACATGTATTCATCAGATCATACACAGTAGTTCTTAAAATCTGGAGCAGTTAAATACACGAAGTCAAAAATTGATTCGAGGGTTTACCAAAAGGGGAAAAACAGTGTCTGAACCTGCATAAACAAGGCAAACCGATTAGGCTTCAGAGTGTTCAATTGACCGGAATTTGAAACATAGATCTGGTGATTAAAGTGCTTCAGATTTATGAAGTATTGTACTGGTTACTGACGGTGGCAATTGAATAATCAGCGATGGCGAAAGCCGTGATCGGAGAAGAAACGCGACTCAAATTGGCTGAGGATCGTCTCAGCCAATCGGCACTTCCATCGGAGGCACATTCTCCAATGCCATCTCTGTCACACTCTCACTCTCCCAAATACCTAACTAACTAACTAACTAACTAACTAACATCTCCGATTTTACTTTCAGGTGGGACTTCTAATAGGCAAGTTCAGCTCCGCTTTGGGCCGGGCCTTCCTCTTCGATTTGATTCCCACCCCACTCAACGACTCCGGTGAGCCCGCCTGTGCCCTCACCGAGCCCGACAAGAAGAAGGGCCCGAAGCCCAAATCCAAATCGGAGCCCGCCGATTCCTCTTCCCTGTTCATCGACAAGGACTGGGTCGCCGAACATGCACGCCAGGTTTCTAGAATGCTCGTCGGTGGCATGAAGGTCCTGGGCTTATACGTTTGGGTCAGCGATGCTGCGTTCAAGAATTCCACCATAATGCTTTGCCAGGTATGTTAACAATTGGTTACTGCTTACTCCATTCGAATTTGACTTCGTGATTAACTATGTATTTGTTGTCTTGTAGACAGTGAAGGGTGTTGCTGAGGCAGCGCCGGTTTTGGAGGGTGATTGGGATGAGAGACTACTTCTTCATATTTGTTATAGTCCTAGAAGGTAACCCTAATACTAATAATTGTTCCATTTCGTGTTATTATTTTAGTTTGTGATGTGATGCTCAGATGTTGCTGTTAGTGTAGGTGGAATTGTAGAAACTGTTCATTGTCTTCGAATATTACATCAAGTAGTTTGCGGCCTTGTGATTTTAAAATGGGGAAGGTCTTAAGTTCCCTACAGACGTACAAGTGCATGTACAACTTCAACATTAGGTAACATTGTCGGAAATTTGTGATATTCGTAGATTATCTGCTGAATCTGTTGGTAATTTGAGTAATTGGATATGGTGTTTTCTGTTATGTCCTGCAAGGTTACCTATATTACGCGACAGTGGATCGAAGTTCCAGACATTGAGTGATGTTCTTCGTCATGTGATATCTGTTCATGCCAAAGAGCTTACAGGTGCAAAGGCCTTGATTGACGGTAAATTGGTAACTACTCGATTTCCTGTTTTTCTTTTCAGCCTTTTACTTCTAATTTCTGGTTACTGTTTTATGTTTAGTGAACTTTATTCAGAAGTAAGAAGCACTTTGGTTCCCCATTTATACAAAAAGCTTCAGTTTCTTTAAGCAGCAGAATTTAATTCCCTGGTTGTACTGTGTTTGCCTCCCGCAATATTGTTTTCATTGTGGTACAGTGGTTCTCAGCACCCAATATTATATGGTCCAAGATAGTTTTTGTCGTCAGAGTTTGTTTAAATTGGACATTGAATTAGTGTAACGTTTTGACATCGATCTCTTCAAAATTTCCTTAATGAAATACTGAAACTATATTCTGCTAGACTGTTGATGGTGAAGTCAGATGGAAGCTTTTATGATTAGATTATGGACAAGTATTCTCATTTGCTTCATTATTTGTGTTAGAATTCCTACATCCATTAGAAATATGGTCAAATTATAGTATACAAGTGACTGCAAATCTCATCTTATATATTGGTTTTGTGAAGTTGTGTTAGACTTAAAGTCTACTTTTTAAGATGGTGTTAAAACTTATCCTAATGAGATTTGTTGGGTCTATCGGGTCACCCGTTATCAGATTAATATTGAACTGTCTACAAATATCTAGTCTCACACTTAAGATGTCTAGTTCTCAGCATGAAGGAATGGGTTAGAAATGTGGCAAAATTATAATATATAAGTGGGTGCAAATCTTCCTTTTCAAAATGGTTTTGTGAGTTTAAGCTTGAAGTCCATTATCTTAGAATTTATAATGAAGTAGGATCTAGAAATTGATTGTTAACTCACGTTGTTTTACCATATGTTATTAGATCTGTGGTGTCTAGAACAAATTATGTTAGTAAATGTTGAAGCATAACCAGAAAATGATCGCAATACTTGAGTTGATATATTTTTTGCAAGTGTGTCATCAGTGCTGTCTATGAAGTTTGATGTTCAGACCCTATAATATAAGCTGTTACAATAACAATGCAATTTGTTGGAGATCTACTGATTTTTTTTTACTGACACAACACTGATAAAGTATTAGAAAACAAATCAGTGGAATGACAGAGTACAATTAAATTATAACAGCATATTTACCTTCATACTGACACAAGTGGACAAGCCATGGGGGCATGCACAAGATTCACCAAACGAACCAGAAAACTGATTCAAATGTGATCATGACAAGTACATAAGCATAGGGGTGTCAAAATGGGTTTAAACCCGTTAGTTAACCTAGCTCACCCCAGGTTTGAGCTGGGTTGGGTTAAAACAAATATAATATTTTTTTAAATGTAGGTCAAATTAAACTTGGCTCACTTAACTCGTGGGTTAAATAGATTCAAGTCGGGTTAGAGGTGGGTTGACCTATAACCCACTAATTCATTTACCCCTGTTTATTATGTTTCTGTTATATAAAGCTAGAGGGTATAATGCATAATATAATATTCAAATAATTTATCTTCTATCAAATCACTCAAATTACATCACTTTCAAAAAAAACTCTATTTTTACTCTACCAAAAAACTAAATATTCAATATTATTTCTTACCTATTCCTCCTTTCTCAACTTATTTCTACTCTATCCCCATTCCATCTATTTCTCTCTTCGAAAGCAAACACACATTAGGGAAAAACACCAAGAGTCACTGCTTTTGTCCGTGGTTTGGGTTTATTTCCCCTAACTACTTTTTTATTACAACTTGCAGAAAATCCTTATGATATCATTATTCATAAGAAATTCACTTCTATATAAATTTAGGTTGTTGAGAGTGAGTCATATTCATCTGATGGTGTGCATGAAGTCGAATTGCTTCTACCATTTCTGAACAATAGTTCGATTGAAGGTATCTTTGCCTGCTGCCTTATGTCATATAAATATTCTGGTTATTATTGTTATTCTTATTTTTCTTGTTTTAAAACTTCATTTTCTAATATTAACAGTTAATATTTTGTAAAGCATGCAGCCAAGGAGATGTTGTTGGTCTTCTTTCATTTAGTGGCTTGATATGTTCTTTTGCATATCTGAATTCGAAAGAGCCAATTTCACAAGCCGTCGCTGATATAAAGGTGGGCCAATAATTATCTATGTTCATTCTGTTCATGATTTTATGATGAAACTTTTGTCCTTTTATTCAAGTGTTGTCTTAGGATTGACAATTGTTTGGAAATATATACCCTAAAATATCTTCTTGTGTTTATAAATAAAGTGATAACTTCCCCCATTATCATCCTGATTTTGTCTTGTATTGTCATGGGTTACAATTCTATGTGTAGGGAGATATCATTAAGAGTCTGCAAAGTAGATTGGATATAATCTGTGATGAGGTAGATGTTGACTCTGATAACAATCATGATGTTGGAAGCCAATCAAGCAATGAGATATCAGTTGAAAAGCCTGTTCCCCAACTAGTGTTACACACGTTGAGGTAGTTTACTTGTAATAACGGTACAGTACTCATTAATATACAATAGTTTTCCTTGTGCTCATTCCTGATGTTAGGCCATCTTACAAGGTTATTGCTTTTTGTATACATATTTCCTGACTCTTACTCAATGGAGTTCTCTTGTTAAGTTCATGCAATTAGACTGTGGGATCTATCATTTATCGTTGGGTTGTTTCGAACACCAGCAGTGAAAGCGGTGATCCAGTGCATGAGGTTTCTGCCTTGTGGGGGTTTGGGGAGGGTAGATGTATGTTGTCTTAGTTCCTGAATTTCACAGGGGAGTCTGATTTGTCATTTAGGCAGATTTTTATTTCACTATTATTTTCTTGGCTTTTTTCTTTATTCTGGTCTAGATGACAAGGTTCAATTGATTTCATTGTTGGGTTGTAATGTTTATAGTGTGTGGGCTATTATTTTGTATTAGTTTTTGGTTACAAAGAGGTCCATAGTATAGTGTGGGGAGAGGGATGGTAGATTGACCAGTGGAAAAGTGGCCTAATTGGGATTTGAACCTGGGAACAAGCACTCTCTCAAGGGATTTTATGCCACATTGCACTTAAATGAATCGTCAATTAGCATTTTCTGCTTATTCATTGTTGAAGTTTAGATAGATACATAAATAGAGAGTAAATCCATGACCTAAATGTATATAATCTGAAACTCTAAAAGTGATAATCATTTCAATAAATATACAGATTAAATTGATACATTTTCGTTATTTTGGCTTCCTATACTCTGGTTTGTTTGATTAATTAAACCTATCATGTGTTTCTTTGGCAGAAAAGGATGCAGTCTTCCATTTCCTAAAAGAGTATTTGCACCTTGGTTAGCAGGGGTTTATGTGTGTGATTATTTGCAGCCTTCTGAAACTATCGAGGTTTGTTCCATTTCTGTGGGGAAATAATAGATATTTTGTTTCTTGTGTCTAAATTTGTTTCCATGTGTGATTTTGTTTGAAGACCAAGTACTGTGTTTTGCATTACGTGTATTGTTGCAGAAAAAAAAAATGTTAATTGTTTAGGAATTTTGAACTGATCCTTAACCTTGTGCATAAAGAGACATTCCTGTCTTGACAATATCAATACTTTATTGATTCTGGGATGTATCTGTCAGAAATAAAACACCAGGTCATATCTTGATTCAAGCACAGAGTCATACCCTAAATATGCAAATAAAGAATGCATGTGTTTGTGTATGTGCTTGTATTGAGGAGCATGCATTATATTACTTGATTTTTATTTTCCGATATCAACATAATTGCAGAATAGACATGATGATGATGCTTCTTGTCACTGTTACTATGAACTTGTTCTTTTATTTTTATTTCTTCTTTCTTATGACTATTTTTTAAATATTATTCCTGACTTGTGACATTCATTCCTTAGGTTTTTAAGGATCATTGCATGGAGTTATTATCCATGAAAGGTCCAACGGATGTTTCTACAATATTAGAGCCAGAAAAAGAAGTGTTATCTTTCAAAACTAAATCTTTCTTTGACCTGGCAGTGCCCTCCAATTCAGAAATTCATCTCATGGAAGACAAGAGCAAACATGATGGCGGAGGCAAGAGTTCAAGTAGTGAAAGTGTGAAGCCCGGTCACATTAATGTTGTCGTTGCTTGTCTTATCCTTCTTTTGTCTGTGTTAGTTGGTTTTGTGCTACTCTTTCTGAAGGGTTGAGGTTTTATTCTAGGATTTTCTCTCCATGGACACACATGGGCTTAGTTTACAAAATTGCACAGTAGCTGTCAACAATTTTCACTTCGAAATTATACAACGGGAGATATGAAAAATAATTATTCATCGAAGTCTAAGGCTAATAGTGTTTTGACACTCTTCATATAGATTCAGCTCAGAACCTAGTTTGGGTTTTATAGTTTGAAAAATTATATGTTGCAATTTCTATTTAGAAACATTTCAAACTAATTTGCTTGAATTTTTTTTAAATATAATTAAATGTTTTTAGTTCTTCAAAGTAGGACAATGGTATTAGTATTGTTCAAGTCGCAAAGTTTGAAACGGAAAATTTTGTCCTTTGTTTTATGAACAAACCTGGTTTAATTCTCCTGCATAGCTTTGATAGATTAAATGTCGACATGCCTAAAAGATTGACTTGTTGTCCCTTAAATGTCAATTTAGGTCCATGTGGTATAATGATTTCACAAGTTTTAAAGAGATTAAAACTGAATTTTACATATTTATTCAAATACATTAAAATTTTTCCATGTTTAGAGATGCGAAATTGGAAATTTGTATATTTGAAGGGATTAAAATTGGTATTTTACATTTTTATAGGGATTGAAATATTGTTATTTATCTTTCTCATTTTTCTTAAATAAGAGGAGATTAAATGGCTTCAAAAGATTGAGATAGATTAAGAGATGACTTCCAGATGCTTGAGTGTAAGATAGATTAAAAAACTTAATTTTACATATTTATTCAAATACATTTAAATTTTTTGCATGTTTAGAGATGAAAAATTGGATATTTATATTTAAAGGTATTAAAATTTGATTTTTACATTTTTACATCCCTTTGCCCTTTGCATCTTTGACAACCAGTCAAAAATTTGTGTGTAAAAATTATATTCAATTTTTTTCACTCTCCCTAATTCCTTCCTTTAGGATATATATAATATTAGAAAAAAATGAGATTAAATTCTTTTATTTATTTGTAAAAATTCTTTCCAGTAATAATTTTATATTCTTGTTTCAAATATATATTTAAATTAGTTTTAATTTATAAATAAATTTATTTTATTATACTTTTCCTCCTAGAATGTTATCAAAAAATTTCTTCAAAATGTATCAATGATTGTCAATAAATTGATTTATTCAAATAAATATGAGTTTCAGTAATAAATAGAAAAAATAGGATTTTTTTTATCATAAATTAAATGAGATTTTATATGAAGATACTTCAAAAATTACGTAAAATTAAGAGCAATCATATATTAATATTGATTGATAAAAGATACAATAGTATCCCTTTAATACATATACATATATATATATATATATATATATATATATATATATATATATATATATATATATATATATCTATATATATATATATATATATATATATATATATATATATATATATATATATATATATATATATAAACTTTACATAAATGCTTACCCACCTAAACAAAACTAGAGAAGGTGCTATAAATTCCACTGAGCTTATACAAAATTTTAGAACAACCTAAAAACAACTTTGCTTAAAGCAATTTTAGCCTCCCGTCTATTTACCCAATACAAAATTTTGTATTTCCAGCAGTATGAGAATATTCGGTTTTTGCATACATTAACTTTCTTGTGTCCTCACTCTAAGGTTGTAAGTATCCACCTTCCTTCATGCTTTGTTTTCCATTGCTGTTTTTTTGGGTTGGTAACACATATGCTGCATTAGTGAGATGTTGTACTCATTTTCCAGCAAGGGTAGAGTAGAGAAAAGGTTGGTGTGAGAGACTTAATTATGTGCAGGTGCAATTCCGGGGCATAGAAGTAATATATAATACAGATGTTGTAGCAGAAAAGGCTTAAAAGAAAAGAGTCAGAAAACAGAATGCAGAGCACTTTTAATGCCTCTGTCTTACCTGGAAACTTACTTGCATGATAAGAGCACTCAAACTTTAATTTATATATTATATAAGATAAGCATTTATAATAAGTAATTATCTTTAAATATATAAATCATCTTTTTTATTTACAGTCAACTGTCTAAATTTGTAATGATATATTTTTATCTATAGATAACTTCTGTTTAGAAATTCATTGAAGTTCAATTTAAAGATAAGATAGAGTAGGTTGAGAGCTATTATTAAATATTAAAGATTTACAAGAATGTTAAATGAAATAAGTGAGAGTTTGGTTTTCAATAGTATATTATTTATGATTTATAAATCAATATAAAATTAATTTATAATTTTTTATTCCCTTCACGTATTGTTTCTTATTCAGAGATTAATTTTAAATCTGAATATAGTATATATTAAATTGAATATATTTTTCTTATTAAGATAGATAAAATTTAGGAATTATGTAATTCTCATGAATCTTAATTAGAATTTAAATGTTAATTAGGCACATCACGTAAAGATTCTATCCAAAAATATTTAAAGATTGATCAAGATCATTATAGAAATCTTGTTATAATTTAGCTAAACACAAAGAAAATGATATCTTCAAATTGATATAGATTATTAAGGTATAAAGTTGAAACCCATTTGAAAAAAAAAAATCTATCTTTCTCATCTATATATATGTTGCACTACAAGAGTGGTGATTCTGCCGCGGCGATGTTAAGAAAGATGAAGACTTGTGGCAGAAAAAGGAAGAAGACGAAGAGCGAAGCCCCTCCTCGTGTACCCTTTAACGAGGACTTGATGATGGAGATTCTTTTGAAGCTACCCATGAAATCTGTGATGCGTTTCAAATGCTTGTCAAAGTCATGGTTTTCTCTAATCTCCGATCCTCAATTTGCAAGAACTCATTTTGACGCCGCCGCTGCACCCACTTACAGACTTTTGAATTTAGTCAAAGATTCTGAAGCTTATTCTGTAGACATAGAGTTAGCGCTTTGTGATGATTCTGCGCATGCAGTGACCAATATTCCGGTTCCTTCACGCTTCGACATGTATGGAGACAGCTTAACCGTCGCAGGTTCTTGTCGGGGATTTCTTCTCGTACAATGTTTGTTCACGGATTTGGTCGTGTGGAATCCATCAACTGGTGTCCAGAAACAAATTTTCTATAACAATTGGTCTCCGCATCATCTATCTGGAATCGGTTATGACTCATTGGATGATGACTTTGTGGTGGTAACCGTAACCCTAGCAGTTAATAATACGGTTGTTCGTTATTTCTGTTTGAGAACAAACTGTTGGAGTTTTGTTGAGTGTAGTGTTCGGTATTCTCAGCATAAGCTTGAACTCAGACATGGAGAGTTCTTGAATGGGGCTCTTTATTGGATGGTTAAGTCCTCTGATAATCTTCGCTGTGTAATAATTGCATTTGATGTGAGGGAAAAGAGATTGTTAGAGATTCCAATGCCGAATCATTTAGCTGTTCTTCCGAAGAGATCTGAAATATACTATTTGAAGGCAATGGGAGAATATCTGGCTTTGTGCTTGGTGGTGCGTAACCAGGCTCCAGTGATTGAAATATGGTCGATGAAAGAATGCAAAGTAGAGTCATTTTGGACCAAAACGTTTGTTTTTTCCTCTAATTTTGGTTGTTTTCTGAGTCTTATTTACCCCATATGCTTCACAAAAAATGGGGAGATTTTGGCTTTCAATGGCAACAACACATTAGTGAAAATCAGTGACAAAGGAAAGCTTAAATATGGGCAGCAGCAGAGCAGACTTGATTTCCTGAGTTGTGGTGTGTATAGAGAGAGTTTTCTATCACTCCGTGATGACTCTGAAAAGTTAACCAAGTGAAGATGAACAACAAAAAGGTGAATGAGTATTCATACAGAAAATGTAATAATTTCTCTCTAGTTCATTAGAGTTAGTATATGCTATCTGGCATCTTTATCTTTTTCCTTTTGCTAACATCGCCATGTGGATTTAAGATTCAGACCACAAATAAATTTCTCTTGCACATAGCTTAATGTTTATAAGCCTTTTGTCACGTAATTTTATGATATTCTGAAGATCCATGTGCAGTGAATGAATAAATCTTTTCCTACGTCCTAATGTATTTATCTGCATAATTTCTGAACATGAGACGAGATATACATACATCCTTAGCAAAATTATGATATCTAGTTATGGTTTTGGAGAGCCTTGGTTATTGCATTTTTTTATTCACAGCTGCACTTATAATTTAATTACTGTTAAAGCATTTTTAAATTTAAATAAAAATGTTATAATTTCTTATTTACAAATATTTTCTAAAAAAATATGACAACTTTGCACAGGGAGATCCTTAATGTTATTCTATATTTTTCATCATAATAATACTCTTTAATTTTTATTAAAATAATAAAAATATATCTTAAATAATAAATATTATTGCAATTTGTTTTTAATTGTCTTAAAAAGTTAAATAAATAACTTTTAAAGTTAGCTGAACTTCTCCAGTTAATTATAAAGGTGACCAGATGTACTTCATAAAGTGTTTTGATACCTTTCTGTCGTTAATTTAATATTTTCCTGCACATGTCTCTCATATCTAAAATTTAATGTCACATACCATTTCTTTTCCAAAAGCTTCTTTGAGATTTTAATAAAAATAAATATAAGTATCGACTTCATTGTTTTTAAATTATTTTTTAAACACGATTACCAATTGTAATCCTAGGGAAATCCATTCGATGCAAACAAGTCAAAAGAATTTGATAATGCTTTAACTTATCTAGAATCACAATGGCCTAAGAATTAATGGAGAGTTTCACCACCAACCTTGATATCCAAAGTTAACACATGAAAAATTGATATCCATTAATGAATGCTAAAATTGAGTGATCGTTGTCAACAAAAATCTTTCCATCAAAAGAGTTGGTAAGAGTTGTGATTTGAGCATTGAAGAAACCTATAAATGCAAATCATGAAAAGGAAAGAAATTCCAGCCTATAACAGAGCAATAGGAACTATCAGTTTGCCAGCCCGTTCCCCGAATGTTTCTCGTCAGCAACATCGCTAGGAAGGTCAAGGCCATATGGAATTTTGCCAGGAAAGTTGGTAGATGATTCATCTGAACCAATCTTACTGCAAAATGAAAAATGAAATTCATAGGTGAGTTTTCTGTAGAAAGCTAGGCGTAAGTTACTCTGCAAATGAAATGCTCACCCTTTATCAACGATAACCATTGAACGTAGCTCACAATTAGCAAAGCTGTATAAAAAAGAAACCCAACATCAACTAATTAGTACCATGAAAGTTTGATACAACTAAGGCTCGCAAAAAACTATTTCCTAGAAAGTTATATATTCTCTTAAGATTGGGTTGAAAAATTCAGAGATGGGTTTTTCAAACAAATTTTTGTATAAACTATTTTTCAGCTTCAATTTTAAGGGGAACAATGAGTATTTGTGCTTCTTAGGTTGACGGACAAGGACATGAATTATACACTCCTATACTCAACCAATAGAGTTGTCATGTGATTAATGAATATGATATACATACATTGTCTGATAAAAGTAAAACCTAAGTGGTGTTACGATTCAAACTGGTCATTCAATAGTCACCAGATACGACAAAAAAAAAAAAACATTTTTGTTTATTATATCTCAAAACTAAGGTGTTCATAAAAGAGACAGGCCAGTATGCTTTCAGATGAATACTTACTGTGTACAGATTTCACTCTTCACAGCTGAATGACAATCATTTCCAAAAGCACTCAAGGAGTGAAACAGAAAACCGCTGTGGGTAACAACAGCTATCTCCTTTTCTTTTCTTGTCCACAGCCTGGACCAACAAGAAAATACGAAAAAAAATCAGATTTCGTTGAAAGCATGTGCTTCAGATGTCATGAAACAAAGCACACTCGAGAAGAAAAAAAAGGTTGACATTTTCATAGTAAAGTGCAACATGGCCAAAATGTCAACACAGTCCAGCCAATTAAAAAATCAGTTTAAACTTCAATTCTAGTAATATATGAACATTTAAATTCAGTACAATCAAGGTTATTTTTCTCTTTAGCTCTCCCTGCTTGTCTTCAATAAGACTGTTCTTGTTGAATATGAATATTCATTGATATGAAATATAAATTCTTTAATCACACTCACCATTCCAAAAATTTAAGTCCCCTGGCAGCAACTTCTTCATTCTCCTCTCTAATGTCAGGTTTCCACAGAATGTCTTCATCATTTTCTATCTGACGCAATTTACACGACGAATGAATCCCGTCAAATACAGTGTTCTAGCAACTATAGATCAAAACAAACTGTGGTAGTTCTAGCCCATACATGAGCTAATCATAATATATCACCTACCAATGAAAAATCAATAGCTGGAAACATATGTCGGTAGTCAGTGATGCTTCTTCTCTTATCACAAGGATGCACCCCCTGAATTTCCCAAAATAAAAAATATATAAAGACAATTGTTGAAATTAAGTGCCAGATGACATTAAAAACAGCGACGAAGGGGTAAAAAAAAATTATATGCTTAATTTTAAAATTTTGGCTGCTTATCATAATAATCCAATCTAGTCACTAGATAGTGGCTATAAGTCCAGTAACTTCTACACCAATTATCCAATCGGATTTTCTTTTAAAATTCTACAGTCAGAAAATAAATCAATATAGAGGAGCCAACAACCCAACACACATCTCATGCGTGAATAAACAAACTTACTATCAAATAAGACTTGGGAAACTTGGTAAAGTAAAACAAAAGGACCCAAGTTGGAACTGGCAAGTACACCATACAGCAGCTCTCAAAGAAACTGACATTATTTGTATTTTATTCAATAACCAAACAAACACGAAACAGCTAATGAACAGCAAAACCTGACATCAGTTTCCTAAATAAGTAAGGAAACAAGCCCCAGAATGGTAATCGAAACAGCCAACATTTCAGTAATTCATCAGGTACTTCCTAATTACTGGTTATGTATCCTCTTGAAACTTGAGAAGAAATAATTAAGATATAGTAACTAACAGAGTGTTGAAAGAAAGCAAAGGTACAATTGATTTTTGGCCCAAACTGTCAAACTCCAAAGCTACAAAACTGTCATCATCATCATTACATACCAAGTGTTCTCGGCAAAGCTCCACCGCTATAAATGGTGGAGCATTAATACTGGAAATTGCAGGGCGACCACTGTCTCCCACATTGTCATTCATTAGCGGAGGTACACTAGTCTCATCAGTACATGCTTCACCACCAAAGACTCCCACTGCTGTTTGCATGGTCCTGCAATGCAATAATTAGCAATTTGAACATACGATAATCACTACCCCTTAAAATTGTATGTTTAATAATATGCAAAAACATTTCTTCAGTGAAAATGCCAGTACAACTTCACTTGACTACGTTTAAATAACTTCCATGGGATACAAAAAGGACACTCCAAATCAAGATATATTACCCACATAATAAATATAAAACTGGAATAAAGTGTTCACAAATGTTTCCAGTTTTTCTCGCTTTCTCAGAATAAAAAACAAATTAGAAGCCATTTTGCTAATAAGCGTAGTGCCCTCATATTTGAAACCAAAATAATAGTTGAAAGGGACTAGAATAATTAGATGTTAGAGATATAACAAACTGATATAAATACACAGACACACACATATATATACACACACATATATACACATATATATATACACACACATATATATATATATATATATATATATATATATATATATATATATATATATATATATATATATATATATATATATACATGTGTATATATAAATATATGTATATGTATATATGTATATGTATATATGTATATATATATATATATGTATATATATATATAGATATATAGAATAGAATAGATTTACTGACACTGTATCATTCAAAGAGTAAAGTTGACATGGAACATTCTATTAAATTTGTGCTCCGTAGGATTTTGGTCAAGAGTCATATTTCGTTGAAACTGCAGAGCAGCAGCATCCTTCAACAATCAGTAAAACATTATAATTTCAAAAAATCATATACAATTTGGTTAATACATGATTATCTGAGTCTCGACTAATTTGTAAAGAAGTTTGTATGCACCCTATTATTTTAAGATGCTTTCTTTACTAACATGTCACATCATCTACAAGTTCCTTATCAAGCTATGTGGTATATTTCAATAAATCTTGAAGACCTCGGTGAGAACCAAAAACGATCTTAACATGAGAGAATAAAAGGAGTATTAAATATAGACAAAAAGTCTTCGGAAGAATTTTAAATTACAATGTGGATATACCTTAACAAGGGAGAAACTATAACTAGTTCAATTGTTTTGGAAAGACCGCTAGCCTTAACATGACCTCTCAGATTTTCAACCTGTCATGGAGCCACAAATATTACTCGACGTTAAAGTTCCAAAATATTGCTGAGATGATCACAAGGAAAAATTTGCCTAAAATGAAATGATAATTGACACATTATCTCATGAGAAACTATAAGGAAGATTAAGATGATGTCAAAACATAACAGTTAACACAAGTAGCAATCTCTATAGGAAGTCCTAGAACTTTTTTTTTTATAATGCAACTACCTCAAGATTTGTCCTAAAATAACCTCATTTGATTAGCAATTACCTGTTTCCAGCCGAGAGGGGTCAGATTTGCATCAAAAAGATCATAAGACTTGTATGCTTCAAAGTTCTTCTCACCTTCTACATTGTGAAATCCTTGGGCATGTCTAACCTGAATACAAGATTGGAGAAGACCGTAATACACTTCAACATAAACAAATGATCTTTTCAAAACCAGAACACAGCACAAAAGGAAGAGTAGATAAGAAGAGAGTGAAGTTTTATATTCATACTTTCACATCAATGATCTATAGCACATAAATAGAAAAGGAATGATAACATTCCATTCCTAAAAAGTATAAAAATATTAGGGATTCGTTTAACCTAATTTGTTCTCCCCTTTACGCTAGGAATTTATTTCCTATCATAATATGAGTTTAACACCCGAATTTCAACCTTCCTAATTTTTATGGTACTTCTACTCAAGTTGTTGGAAATATATCAACCATACCCAATTCGCTAGCCTGTAGTTCAAACGGCTACCCCAAAAGCCATTTGGTCACAATATTTGCTACATGTTGAGTAGTTAGTACAAATGGAGTGCATATTATTCCTCCTCAAGATTTTCCTTTATGAAGTATCTATCAACCTCAACATGTTCGTCAATCATGTTGAATAGGGTTGTGAGCAATGTTGATAGTTGTCATGTTATCACAATACGACTTCATGGAAAATAAATAGGCTTCTTCAATCATGTTGAATAGGGTTGTGAGCAATGTTGATAGTTGTCATTTTATCACAATACAACTTCATGGGAAAATAAATAGGCTTCAATTCTTCTAAAACTTGAGCCACAAAACTTAGAGATTCCTTGAGTCATTGATCTAAATTCAGCCTCAACACTATTTCTAGCAATAGAACTTTGCTTATTGCTCCTCCATGTGACCAAATCACCCAGAAATGTGCAATATCCAAATACATCCTATCTATAATTGATTCTGACCAATCAATACCAGTATACACCTTGACATTTCTTGGTTTTCCTTTTAGATAGCAAAGAATTTTATAAATAGCTTCAATGTAACTCACAAGAGCAATTGAAAGATGGAGTTACCGTGCTCACAACAAAAACTTTGTCCAGATGAGTGTGTAATAAGTAAATTAATTTCCCAACAAGCCTTTTGTATCTAAATGTATCAACTGGCACAACTATTTGTGACTTCTCTAAGCTTATCATTGACCACTAAGTCTCTTTCTTTTTATGCTTTCTCTATCTCTTACATACCAAATTCTATTAGCCTTTAACAACTTTATGAATCTTTCAAACCATGCTTTTTGGGGGATGGCTTAAGTCTATATAATAATCGTTTTAGTTTGCATAACTTTGTTCCAAGCATCTAGAGAAACCAGGTGGAGGCTACTTATACCCTTCTTCCCCCAATTCGCCATTCAAGAAGGTGTTCTTTACACTAGACACGAAGTAGACAAATTATTACAAGAGATATATTCTCTAAACGACCAAGGATGGTTTGTACAAGACCTAATACCTTTCCTAACAGCTACGAGAAGACTGAATCGACTTTGTCACAAAAATACTTGGATCATCAATGTTAGGAACTTCTAAAGGGTCATCAGGAATTTCATGATCCAACCTCTGCATAGACTCTTGGTGATGTTGTTGAACGGGGCCTCTCTTTTCTTATGCTTGAATATGCCATGAGTAAACAAGACCTTTATACCAGTGTAAACATGTTTGTGTAGTTTCAACATTTTCATTTTAAGATGGCATTTGTGTATTAGAGAGTTCATCAATTTTCACAATTAAATTATTTGGTTTCATTGATTCTGGTGATTTTTGTGATGGAATATCATTATGAAACTCAAAAGTTAAATCAACACCATCTTCACTAGTATCAAGCAAGCATAGTCATTTGAACCCTCCCGTTGGTCATCATCAAATAAATCCAATTCCTACCAAACAATCATTATGGCATTATAATAGGTTGTTATATTGTGTTCACCATCTTGCATCTTCCACGCCCTAGTGTTCAATTCGAATAAATGTGAATGACTGTCCATTACAAAATAGGTTTCCTTGATGGCTCCCCAAATGTCACGAGTTGTGGCAAGAGAACTGTTGATATAAAGTCAAATATAGTATATAAATAGGTGCAAAACTCACCTTATAAACCAATGTTGTGAGGTTGAGTTAGGTTAAAATTCCACTTCCTTAAGATGGTATTAAGATCATTCAGAGTCTATTCTAATCAAGTTTGTTGGACCTCGTGTCACCCGCAATCAGTTTTCCTCTAGTCACATACTCAAGATGTTTAGTCTTAGATGTGAGAGGATGTGTTGAAGAGCCCACATCACCTAAAGATAAGGTCAAATTTTAGTACATAACAAGGTGCAATCTCACCTAATAAGTTGGTTTTGCGAGATTGAATTAGGTTTAAATTTCACTTTCTAAAAAAAACAATCAGTTTGCCCGTTGCTAGATCCATGGAGTTGATCAACTAGGTAGTAAACATGAAGTTTTCAAAGCATGGCTGCCGGTATTTTGGATTTGTGATTGCTGGTTGCACCTCCCCAGTCAAATAGCCAAGTTTCTTTCACCGTATCATCAACCACCAAATGTAAAGACAGTTTATGACGGGTAAGTTGAAGAGTTCTTAGAAAATTTGTTGTTGGTCGATGATGCTCATCATCCAAGTTCATCACACCACTGCTCTGCTACCACTCGAATGGGATGAAGTGGGACTCAACACAGCAACCTAACTGTTTAAGGATGGGAACCCTAAAGCTCTCGATACCATGTAGGTAAGAACAGAATGAAGTTTTACTCCCATACTTTCAAGTCAATAACCTACAAAAAAGAATAATAATAGCCTACTCCTAAAAAACAAAATATCATGGATTGATTTAATCCTGATCTATCCTCCCCTTATTCTAGGAATTTATATCCTATCATAATCTGAATTTAACACCCAAATTTCAACCTTCCTAAGTTACTGACAGGAAGGAACGCCCTAAAAGTATGTAATTAGTGAAATTTGGCTCACATTAGCTATATTTTAACCGCTTCCTAATATTCTTGCTTTTAAACAAAATAGTATATTTTGAAATTCCATCTTGAAATTTCAATGAGAAAGAGATAAGTAGGTAATACTAGTGAGTACAACGTAAACCCTCCGTCCCTATTTTATCAGACCCTTTCAACTAATTCACGCCCTTTTAAGAAAATTAGTTAAATTAATTAAAAAAACAATAAATTTGTCAATAACTTGTATTGTTGTTCGAAAATTACTCCTATCATATTTAAAGCTAAAATAGTCTAGTGAAACTTTGTTATTGTGAAGAGACAACAAATGTTCTGGAAAGGGTCTTATAAACGGGGAAGTATCTCGATTGAGTTAAGTTTTGGGATTTTCATTTCACACACACAAAGAAAAATAAATTGATACATGGGACAAAACAACTTTTAACAAAAAAAACTGTTGTAAGGATGAAGTTGCCACAAACCAGGTGAAGAGTTTTACAGCGGTGCAATGGGTAAAGAATTTGACCAGCAGCAGTATCCATATCTGCGTGACATTGAAGAAAAGCCAATAATAACAAGTAACTGATGAAGTTATCATTTATCACTAAAGCAGATCTGCTTTCTGGTTCAGCTTAAAAGGAATGAATTGTAAAGCTTCCGACACTATCTAGCCCTCTTGAACAGTTAGGAACGCTCCATAAATAGACAAAAAAGTATTTGTACCTAAAAATATTACATTACGCATAAATCCACAAAAGAAGGTTCGTACATTCGCAACAGAGAATGGCGCGCAACCAAGCTTACGCTCCAAGCCTCTTGGAAAGTGGAACATACCACAGTCTCTCAAAATCGAGTTCAAATTTCATTTATTATTATTAATAACGAAAAGGAACAAATCAAATGGAATTGAAGAAAACTGAATGGAGAATCGTTAGGTAGAAAAACTGCGCCGAATCTAAGTAACATGAAACGAAAAAATTGCTGAGTAAATTGGATGGTTGAAAATTAAGAGGTGATTATTTTTTAGCAAAACGCATGGAGAAGAATAGGATTTGGAGGAACGGAAAAGTACCTGAGGGATGAGAGAAGCAAAGGAATGGAGGAGAAGGTGGAGATGCCCAACCACGCTTGGAAATGGAACTAGGGACAAAATTGGAATTCAATAAAATAGGATCTCGAGTGATGAGCATGGTGTTTGGCCTAATATCAGAACAATATTTGTGACTGGTGAGAAATTTTCGAGTTCTCAGCATAAACAAAACCATTTTTTATGATAATTTAAATTAATAAAATAAATACAATAGAAGAATAAGAAAAAAAGAATCTGGGAATAAAATTGCAGCTTTTGGGAAAGAGAAAAATATATAAGACTGTATTTCAGTTTGGATATTTTATTAAGAATTATAAAATCATAATACATTATTTTTAGTTTTTAAATTATATAAAAGTAAGACGCCATCATTATATCCTTTTCATAAAAGAATACATATATTTTATTTTACACTAAAATTATATTTGATTGCTTGAAAGATAATAAAACTAATTCAATTTTTTAGTTAGTTTTCTATTAGAAGAACAATTTCTATTACATTTCTCTTTCTAAAAGTCTTAAACCTAATAAAAATCTAAAAAATATTGTAATAATATTAAATATACATTCAACACAAATTTCATGGTGTTCTGGACAAAAAAAAAGTATTAGGTACTTTTCTAGTGTCAATTTTTTTATTTTCAGTATTCTTCGTAATGTAATATTTATTTTATTTATTATTAATTATATCTTTTTTATTTCATGATTCATATTAAATTAAATTATTTAAATATTTAATAGTATTATTATAATTCACTGATTAATTTAATTGTCGTATCTTATTATTATAGATACATTTAAAAGTAATATAATCATTATAAAAAAATAGTATTTGTAAAAGAAAAAAAAACTATAAAAAATAAAATAATAAGTTGTGGATTATCAAATATTAATATCATAATTCAAACTAAAATTAGACTTGAAAAAATTGTACCCTAACAATAATATTACACAACCCTATACACAATTAATTCATTCTATATATCTGTTATCCAAACTCTTAGTGGACCTGACCACAAAAAATATGATATCTTTATTTTAAATAATAATTTAAATATTTTTTTTATTTATTTAACAAGTTGGCATTTTATCGTATTTAAACAGTGTGAATAAAAGTGTGATATTGACCTTTTTGTTCATTTACCAATATTTCTGTTTGAAAACATGAATTTTGAAGGAGTGGAACGCATTTATCTCTTTTGTTTTCTAATTTATTTATTTTTTCTTAGATTGCACTGGAGATATAAAAGAAAACATAATTTGAATTAAAAGAATAACATGCAACCATCATTTCCTCGAGTAAACTTACGTGTTGTGTGTATTGCTTATAGGGATATGAATGTAAGTGTAAAAAACTGAACCATCTAATAGCTCTTTTTGCAATGTTCCAATGACAAAGGAAGAAACACTTAACATGACAGTAGAATAATCAATTCTTCTTTTCATATGTAATTGTGTCAATATATTACTATCATAAGATTTACTTCCCATATTCAACTTCTTGTGTTGAATAAGTTGAATATATCATTATTATAAGATTAACCTCAAATAGTTGATTGTAAGGATAATGAAGTAATTGAGAAAAAGAAAAACTCAATTGTCTTTTGATACAAATCTTTTCCACATCACATGAGGGGATAAAGTAAGTGTGTCTTCCTTCCTAACTTTGCAAATCAATAGAAGCAAGACTGGCTTAAGATTCAAACAACTAAAGCAAGAACTTTAGATTTTTAAAAATTTTAACACTAATATATTATTATAAAATTAAAAATATTTAATTTTAAAATTATACTTAAAAATGATTTTCAATTAAAAATTAAAATATTTTTAAATAACTTTACATTTACCTTGATATTATAAATATTATTTAATGAAATAACATTTTTAACACTTTCTCATCCTAAATTAATAATATTATTTTAAGACATTAAACAGTGAATGAATCCTAAAAATTCTATCACTTATTTTTTTTACTTCTTCACCTTCTTCGTTTTTTACTCTTTCACTTTTCTTTTTCCTTTCTCTTACTCTTTCATTAGTTCTTCTATATTATTGCTTATATATTATTTTCTAATCTTAATTTTTTATCAAAATTAATTTACTTTTTTATTGTTGTTTAATTAATTTCAAAATAATTTGTGCAAATTTAAGAAAAAACATTAAAAATTATAAAATTATAAAATAAATTTAAACATTTATTAAAGGACAGAACTGAAAGATAAAAGGAGACCTAGAACTTCAAGAAAACATATACAATCAAGTTTATTATTTTGACAATTAGATTTTGTTTTTGTTTTTAACTTAATCTCTATATTTTGTGTATATATTATAGTTTTTAATTTTAATTAAAAAATATATAAATATGTCAACTAGAAGATATGAAGGTAACTGATATATATTTTCTAAAGGATAAATACTCTAGACACTTTCCTATATCAAATTAAATTCAAAAATTGCCTAATGGAGAAAAACATGAAAGAAAATGACTTGTTTATTCTACAAATTTAGATAAAGTCTTTTGTTTTTATGGTAAGTTGTTTAATGTTGTTTGTTATACTAGTAAACTGGCTAAAGAAGGTAGAGATTGGAGGAATTTTAGTGTTAAGTTAAAGAACAA
>Ga0209700_103369_pt1 | contig 30802 bp, 12 predicted proteins | sample SiratroredBW_FD_187528 | JGI IMG/M metagenome (GOLD analysis project Ga0209700, IMG submission 187528) | Root nodule microbial communities of legume samples collected from California, USA - Siratro red BW (SPAdes) (version 2) | ecosystem: Host-associated > Plants > Roots > Nodule | place: USA...
GCGGTCCCGGTGTGTATGAACTCCCTCACAGCTTCTCACCACCTGATATCTTAGTCTATGTGACTTAGATCATCAGTGAAGCTAGAGGATCTCTGTTAAACATAGGCGTGTTATACTTAATGTACACAAACGAGCATAACTCATACATCATTCCAAATGTATGACATCAATTCATCATTCACATCAATACTTATTCAGTCTACAAATCATATTATGCAAGTATCTTTCCATCATCAAAACAATACTTAATTACTCAAAACAGTTAAGTTAATCACACTAAGTCAAAACAAACAATCAAATTCATTCCGTGCTCAAGGACCAGTCAGACCTGCAAGAAAGACTTGAGCACTGATAATCACGTATTCAAATCTTCTGTCCTATAGGTCTATTTAAAGCAATTAACTAGTATAAAAATAAGTTACTAGCTTCCCTTACCTCAGACAACGATCCCTACCAATTCCTCCAATCAGGCAATAATCCCGGTCCAACTTTAGGGATCTAGAACAAGTTTTCCAAATAACACCAACTTTTAGTATTACCTTAATCAAGTTGAGAGGAACATTTTTCTCAACTGTTCCCATCAATATTGACACGATGAAAACTTAACGAAAAACAAAGAACAAGATATCTTTAGAGCAAATATGAACTTACTCTGTTTGAGATTCTGATCGGTTTAAAATGATCCTAAAATCCTCAGCTACTATAGGACTTGATCAGAATTTGAAATAGATGGAATATGAATGGCGAAAATCAAGAGCTATGGAAGTTCAAAGGTAAGATAGAGAGAAAGAGAAAGTGAAGAAAGGGGTACTTTTTTTTGTTGTTCTTATCCATACGGGAGTGGAGTTACACTAACGAAATACATTTTCATATGACTAATTTTTTTAGATATGATATATGAAAATTAATTTGCTTTTTTTTTTAAAAAAAAAGGTAATTGTTTAAGTAAAAAATAATAAAGCTAATGTCAACTAAAAATCATAAACCATAAATGATAAATTGCAGAAAGAAGAAACCATCAACAATGTTCTTAAAAAAATCAATTATTTCCAAAAATAATAACGCAAGTTTAGTTGCAGTGAAATACAAAGATAAAATAAATAACTTAAGAAACTAAAATACAAGTGATGATTGTAAAGATGGATAAAATAACAGAAGTGATATAGTTAAAATAATATATAAATTTTTTATTATCAATATAAAAAGTATATATCAACAGGAATTATAATAATATTATTGAATTATTAATTTTTTTAATCTTATATCTCTTAACATCATTAATATTTGTTCCTAATTCATAATTACGTCTTGGAGCAACTTAAAGTAATCTTGAGTGAAATTATATTCATCCTTTGTGTTGATTTATAAGAGATTGTTTTAAAATGTTTATAATTTTATTATTTTTTATTGTCCATAATTATATTTTATCATATCTTGATTGGAAGACTAAAACATACCTTGTTTATATACTTTATATTTTTTTAACTATGGATATTGATTGATTATATAGAGAGTTTTCTATGTGATTTTGTAATTTTTTTTTCTTTATTATTATCATTTAAATTAAAAGTTAAAGCTTCTTATTGCAGGTTTCTAACCAATATCTATCTACCTTTGTATCTTATTCTTAAATTACTTAAAGTTTTAAGAAAACTTAGTATCTTAGTTTTTTTTTTCTAGTTTGCACATTTTGGAACCTTGACCAATAAATTTATTATCTCTCTTTAGATTTTACTACTAAGATCAAGATTGACCAACGTATACACACTTTTCAGTGTAAAACTAGAACCTTTAAAAATAAAAACAACAAAATTCTCTTAAGAGATTTAGTTTAAGGTATAAATCAAAATAGTTATTGATTATTATCTAAGCAACAAAATGACTTAGTTCTTCTAATCTTTGTTCTAAATGTTTAATATTCCTTTTCTACCTTATTAGATTCGAAGCATAAAATATGGGATCTTCTAAGATTATTTTTTTTAACGTACTTAACGTAGTTTTTTTCTTTATATTTCTTAATAAATTTGGTAGTTTTTATAACTGGGCTATACCTATAACTCACAAAGAGTGTTATAATGAGACTAAATCCTAGTGTTAGTATAATGGGATTGTTAACTCAAACAAAATATTAATTATTCATTCCACTCCATCATAGAAAAACCAAATATAAAAACAGTCTCACAACTATTGGCCCTAATACTAGTAATGATAGAAGGATTATATAAATATTGAAAATTTTATAAAAAAATATACGATCATACAAATTTTGAAACTGAACTAATATTAGTTATTGTTTAAAATTAAGGATTTTTTTTTCTATGAAAGACTCATGTTAGATATCATTATAAATTTTGGCATCTCAATTAAGTTGAGACTCTAAAATCCACCAATCATCTGTCATTACATGAAAAAATATTATTAAAGAAAAACAAAAAGAACAAATAACAAAAAGTATGGAGGGTCACACCAAATTCATGCAGAAAAGAATAAACTCCTTACAAATGAAACAAAGGGAGATGAAACCTATTATGAAAAAAGCCAAGCCTAATACATTCAGGTAGAATAAAATATCAAGCAAACTCAATCCTATTTTTTACACTTAAATTAGTCAATCTATCATCACAACTATTATCTTCTTTAAAGACATGAGCCACTCTAAAATATATAGTGGCACAAATTTGAAAATACTTATGTCATCGACCTTTAAGAACTTTAAGAATGATATGAGCTGAGCCAAAATCTTGACAAAGCAAAGAAGAGTCACACTTCAAATAAAGATTTTCAAAACATTTTAATTGAGCATATTCAATGGTAAAAAAGACACCTATGGCTTCAGCATATAGTGCATCCTGAATATTCAAGAAAACAAAAAAATTACTCACATATTTCTCACCATTGTTCTTATTATGAAAAATAAAGAGATGAACAAAAATGAACATAGGATATGAGAATGAAAATATTCTCTCTAGTTTTTTTTTTATCAAGAGTAGAGAACTGAATATATACAAGTATTGTACTCATTCTAGGTATAACTAAATAAAGAAAACAAAATAAAATTATTACAATTTGATAATGTCATATAAACAAATAAACAAAATTGATGGTAATTTATATGGCCTTAAGCAAGCTGGCAAGGAGTGATTTGCTAAATTGTCATCCTTTTTTATTTTTGTGGGATATACTCAATCTATGAATGATTATTCCTTATCTATTAATTCTTCTGAATGATCTTTTACAACATTATTGGTGTATGTGGATGATGTAATTTTGACAGAAAATGATAAAGAAGAGATTGATCGAGTCAAAGAAGCTTTGAATAAGACATTCAAGATTAAAGATCTTGATGATTTAAGATATTTTCTTGGTTTTGAAGTAGCAAGAAGTAAAAAAGAGATAATGATGAATAAAAGGAAATATGTATTGGAATTGTTAACAGGTCTTTTAGCGTGCAAACCTGCAGTCACTCCTATGGATAATCTTGTTAAATTGTCCTCTACTAGAAGTGTGTCTTTTACTGATGTTCATGCCTATAGAAGGTTGATTTGAAGGCTTATGTATCCCACTAATACCTGACCTAACATCACATTTTCTATTTAACAACTTTTCTCAGTTTCTTGATAAGCCTACAATTGCTCACTATAATACAGTAATTAAAATTCTAAAATATATTAAAGAAGTTCCAAGTCTTGGTTTATTTTTCTCTTCCAGCAGTTCTGCCCATCTCAAAGCTTTTTGTGATAGTAATTGGGACACCTATAATGATTCAAGAGAATCAGTGACTGGTTTTAGTGTGTATCTTGGAAATTCCCTTATATCCTGAAAATCAAAGAAGCAATGAACAATATATCAAAGAGTTCATGTAAAGCCTAAATACAGGGCAATGACCATTGTTTGTGAAATTCAATGGCTAGTCTATATTCTTCAAGATTTGAAAGTTCCTTTTGAGCAACCATCTCTTTTATATTGTGACAATTACTCAACTAGCGAATCCAGTGTTTCATGAGCGCACCAAACATATAGAAATAGATTGTCACATTGTTAAAGAAAAATTGAAGAAGGGTCTCATCCATTTGATTCCCATTTCCACTACAGAGCAACTAGCAGACATTTATTTATACCAAAGCCTTAGGTCCTCAGTCTTTCAAGAATATTTGTTCCAAGCTGGGTCTCATCAATATTTGTTTCCCAGCTTGCGCGAGGGTTTTAGAGGATATGGATACAAGGCTTCTAGAAGGAAACTAATATCAATTATGTGATTTTGTCTTTATGATAGAATCAAATTACTATCAATTTTGTTTATTTGTTTGTATGACATTATCATATTGTAATAATTTTATTTATTTTTTCTTTATTTAGCTATACCTAGAATGAGTACAGTACTTGTATATATTCAGTTCTCTACTCTACTCTTGATCAAAAAATAAGAAAACCAGAGAGAATATTATTATTCTCATATCCTATGTTCATTTTTGTTAATCTCTTTATTTTTCATAATATTGTATCAGAGCTCTAATTTGAGAGTTCTGTTTACTACATTTATCATGACTGAAATTGTTGATCCCTCAAAAGATTTTAGTTCATCTTACCATGTTAGTTCTTAGCAACATGTGATTTGTTCTCTCGGTACACAACAAGAGAGACAATTCTTTTATAACTAGTCAAAGGCAAATATTGATACTAGCAGAGTTACGAAAGACAATACACTTTCAAAGTCTACAGTCATTGTGGGAGGACAGGGCATGTGATTGATACATGCTATAGAAAATATGATTTTCCACCTCAGTTCAAGTTTAAAAATCAGAAAGCAGACTGTAATAGTAACCAGCAGAATCATGAAGGTTTAAGGTCAGAAGTACATTATCAACAAATTGGTTTTACTCCTGAGCAATATCAAACATTGTTAGCCCTTCTACAACAGTCTAAATCCAGTGACAATGCCTCTAATTAAATCTCTGTCATTCCTTCCGACGCAACACACACTGGTAATAATTTTTTTTCTTCCTTTAGTTCTTGGATTCTTGATAGTGGTGCTACTGATCATATTTGTTCATCCTTGACTCATTTCAATTCATATCATCAAATTAATCATATCTCTGTCAAATTATCAAATGGAAATCAAGTCATTGCAAATTATTCTAGAAGTGTTTTTATCAATCAGGATCATGTCCTAGATAATGTTTTGTATATTCCTAACTTCACTTTTAATCTTCTTTTAGTAGCAAGGTTAATTCATAATTTATCTTGTGTGATTATTTTTGATTCTAATGGTTGTCACATTACGGACAAAAACTCTTTCAAAGTTATTGGATCAGCTGAGATGCAAGATAGACTTTATATATCTTTTCAAAACCTTGAACTCAAACCTGTCAAATCTTCACATATCACCAATATTGTCAATTTTACTGCTAGTGATCTTGAAACCTTTGGCATTTTCATGTAGGGCATGTTTCAAACAAATATATTGATGTTATCAAAAATAAATTTACCTTTGTTAAATATAACAAATCTTTTATTTGTGATATTTGTCATTTTGTAAAGTAAAAAAGACTTCCCATTTCTCTTAGTGTATCTAAATCTAAAAAATATTTTGATTTGATTTATGTTGATGTGTGGGGACCAAACTCATTATAATCAATTTATGATGATAAATATTTCTTGACCATAGTTGATGATTATTCAAGATACACATGGATTTTTCCTTTAAAACAAAAATCTGAAGTTGTTAAGATTTTGGAAAATTTTGTTATTTTTAAAATTCAAACACAACTTGGGACAACAATTAAAGTAATAAGAAGTGACAATGGGACCGAATTTTTCATGACTAATTTTTTTATCAACAAATGAATAATGCATCAAACTTCATGTGTCAATATTTCACAACAAAATAATATAATTAAAAAGAAACATGATCATTTATTAAATATAGCAACAGCCCTCATGATACAATCTTATTTACTCAAAATTTATTGATCATATTTTATAATACATGTTGCACATATTATAAATATGCTTCCCCTATTTATTTTAAATAATTTTTATCTTCATGCTTTGATACTATGGAAAATAAAGAAATTAGCAAATTTGAAAATGAGATACACGCACTACTTTTCAGAATATTGAGAAAATGATGACGGGTAAGATATTATGAGTGAGATATTTGTTTTTTTACCTGACTGTACTTTTATATTCTTTTGGTGTCGACATCTGGCATCACTGAGTAGGCAAGCATCCCCTTCTTTAAAATGAGAGGAATTAGAAGCGTCTTGCTGTATCACATTCATAAGCAAAATGCGAAGCCTCTTCTTAATGCTGTTGGGACTAGGTGTCCTAGTGCTGTCTCCATTCCGAGTAACATTCTCTGAGCGATGTCACCCACAGGACAAGAAGGTGCTCCTCCAATTCAAGAAGGAACTCAACAACCCTTATTTCCTCGCCTCTTGGGACCCTAAAGTCGATTGCTGCGACTGGTACTGTGTTAAGTGTGACGAACAAACCAACCGTATCTACGATGTATTTCTAAAATCCTCTGTTCCAGATCCCGAAATCTCCGGCCAAATACCACCCTCTGTGGGTGACCTCCCCTACCTCGAGTACCTCACTTCCACCACCTCCCCAACCTCGTTGGCCCAATTCAGCCCACCATCTCCAAACTCACCAAACTAAAAGCCCTCATTATCACCAACACTGGTATCTCAGGCCCAATACCTGACTTTCTGGCCCAGCTCAAGAACCTCGACTTCGTCAAACTTTCCTCTAACAGCCTCTCCGGCTCCATTCCCAGCTCGCTTTCCCAACTGCCTAACCTCCAGTCTCTACAGTTGGACCGTAACAAACTCACGGGCCCAATCCCGGCCTCATTCGGATCCTTCAAGAAGCCCGGCCCAGATCTCATCCTCTCTCGCAACCAACTCTCCGGGCCCATTCCGGCAGAATAGACTTGTCGAGGAACAAGCTGGAAGGGGATGCTTCCGTGCTTTTCGGGAGCAAGAAAACGACGCAGAAACTTGACCTTTCCAGGAACTTGTTCTCCTTTGATCTATCTCCTTTGACGTTTCCCAAGAAAACCTTGATTTGGTTGGATCTCAATCACAATAAGATCTATGGAAACCTTCCAGTGGCATTGACCAAAGTGGAATTTTTGCAGCAGTTCAACGTCAGTTATAATCCTCAGTTGAAGGGCCAAATACCGCAGGGTGGGCGATTGCATGGATTCGATAAATACGCTTTTTTTCACACTAAGTTATGTGGCTCTCCACTTCCGCCCTGCCCCCATTAGATTCCTTCAAGTCTGAAAAAAATAAGTGATATATTTTCACACTAAGTTCTGTGGCTCTCTACTTCCTTCCTGCAAGAAAAAGTTATGCCAGGGATTCGTTTCAGTTTGAATAAAGAGAGTTTTCTGTTTTCACACTGATTTCAAGTTTCTGTTTGAACTTTTTTAGGACACAATTGTATTCAGTATTGAGAAATAAAACTATGTTTCTCGTAGTAATTTTATTCGTCTCAAAACTAGAAGATATTGTAGCTATTATCAATAGTTTTATAAAAAGGTTAGAGGTTCAAAACACGGAAAAGAGATAAAGGAAGTGTAAAGATAGAAAGAAAAAACATATTCGGAATGATTTTGCTGTTACTAGGTTACTATGACCGGTGAATGAAGAACGTGACAATGATTCTAGTGTGTAAGCGTGAAAAAAGTGAGAAAGATTCTAGAGTGTAAGCATCATTTTGATTTTGACAATATACATTCTTCCCTTTGATTATATAGTGCTAGGCATCATTTTGATTTTGACAATAGACTTCTTCACTTTAATCCTTTGTTTTAATTTAAATTTGTTAGAATTTAAAGATAAATTTGAATAAGAGTAAAAATATGGATTTAAGATGAAAGTGAGTGAAAAATAATGTTATTTGGATTAAAAAAAGAACAATAATAAAATTTTTTATGAAAGTTTCATAAAGTAATAGGTGTGATTTATATTTTAAATTTTTTAACTAATAAAATTATAAAATTATAAATTTATTTTTGTAATTAAAAAAATAAAAATAAATGTGGTTAATTTGTTGGATGTGATGATATTTTTTTTGAAATGAATAAAAAAATATGTAATTAAATTTTTTTCTTAATTTCTAATAAAATATGATTAATCTGTTAGATATGATTGATTAATTTTTTTTATTAATGAAATTGTAAGATTAGAATTTTCCTGGTATGCTTGAAATTAATTTGAAATGAAATGCGATTAGTGTATATATATATATATATATATATATTACTTATATGGTATTAGAAAAATATTCCTAATATTATTTATCAAGTTAGTTCAATAAAAAAAATTTAGAAGTTCGTACATTATTTACACATGCAAATTTGTTAAAATTGGATTTTTAAAAAGTAGGAATAGAAATAATTTTTAAAAATGTAAATAAAATTTTAAATTTTGTAACATTGTTAAAAAAAACACAATATTATTAAAGTAAAAAGTTACATTACAATAATGTAACATATAATAATAATTAATTAAATGTATACAAATATCATTTCAAATTTCTAAATAAATAAAAATACTAAATAAATACATTTTAAATTAAAGGAAATCATAAATAAATTTAATTCCTAAATAAATATATTCTTATAGATATGCAAATCCTAAATTTTTTATTTACTAAAATATAATGTTTTCATTGTTAAGTTTATAGTAGAAAAGCATTTGAAACAATTTAATCAATTAAATTTATAAATGAGTCATAAAGTTTGAAGAAAAAAAATGCAAGTTAAATTTATCTAGATATGAAATATTTAATTGAGTAAAAGTATTAGAAGTTAAAAATTAAACATAATTCAAACTCTAAAATCCTTAAATGTAACTAGAATTCCAAAAGGAAGTATCAATCTCAAATTATACAGGCTTGGAAACAAGTGGAGCAAACGGGCCAAACATGGTTTTGGCTTGGAGAGGAATGAGAGAGACTTTAGGATTAGTGTTTATGGGTTGTCCTTGCCTCTCTTCTATGTCACTCTGTATCTATTAACCATGGTGATCGCTCATTCTCATTTCTCAATTATCTCTATATCTTTTCTTTGGTTCTTTTAGTTTCACTTGCACTTCTTATAAAAATGGATTATATATTTTCAAGTCGAAATTGATTATATACACACCATAATTGATTATTTCATCCACAATTGATTATAATATTTTTTTTGTCACATAATGAATTAAATGAACTCCTAATTTCTTATTTCTTTTACACTTAATCAATTATGCTCATATAACCACTTTACGGAAGTTCACCTCCATAGCGCAATTACCTTCCACCACCCCATATGTCTTCGCATTACCCACCTCACCGAGAAAGTTCAAGAAGAAGAAGTGCAAAGAGTTAACAAAAGAAAAAGAGGGTAATTGTGTAATTGTATTTGGTAACAATTGGCTTTCTATGTTTTTCTTCACATTGTGGTGAGATCACCCAAGGTCATCGTCCCTCATTTTCACGCCTCCAAGTTATCAAAAATAAGTGAATCCAAACACATTATAAAAAGTCTCTGTAAAAAGAAAAAATAAATTGTTTTGAGTTATAAAAAAGCAAGTGAAATTGTATTAGTTTGCATTTTTTTTAATTCTTATGATGAGTTGACATTAAGAGTGTTGATATTTTGACATTATCATTCATTTTTTATACTATTTAACATTAATATATATTATTATTTTATTTATATATAATATTTTATTAACAAAATGCAGTATTAAATGGAAGTATAATATGAACACTGGTGTCAAGTTAACTAATTTTAACACTTTGATATGGTTGGTAACTTCATAAACAACTTGTTCCCAAATGCAAGTAACAATAATTATACCATCATTACACCATTTATCATTTTAGATAACGACTAATAAAGTATGATCTAAAGTTAAAAAATTATAGTTTTAACTTTTAGGTCATAGTTTTCTAACGATGAAATATATTGTTGTAGGCTTTGTTCTATGGTTATAGTTTTTTTTTTTTTTCAAAATTGTTGCCTATTAATATAATAGGCCATAATTTTCTACCAATAATTAGACTACACTTTTTTCACTGTTACCTTTTTAAGTGTTGCATTTACGATCAAATCACATTTATTCAAGTGCTACAATTGCATTTATATAATTTTAAATAACACTTTACAAATATGATTTATTTTTTAAATTACATATAAAACCATACTTATAATAAATTAGAAACAAACGTGACTAATTGTTTCATATCACATATTTATACTATTTTTGAATATATTATGAATACATTAAGTCACTAATTTATTTTTAAACATTATTTTTAAAATATAAAAATATAATAAGTCATAAACTATTGATAAAACTATTTTTTTCATTTTTGACAAAATAATTAAATAGATCTATTAAAGACAATTAAATCATTATTAATAAGTTGTTGTAATTGAAGATAATATAAATAAAACTCATACCAATATTAAATGTGCACCATATATATTATTGGATCATTAGACTGTCTAAATAATGTGTTATAAGATCTAAAAATCCTTAATTTAATCATTTAACACATTTTTTTTATAACAATAAGCATATAGATGTATTTGTATTTAATTATCTATATGTCTCTTACAATACAATAATATTCACATGTATTTAAACATGAATATTATTATCTAAATGAAGGGTAGATTCAAATAATATTAACATTTATTTTATTAAATAAATTTTAATTAAATTAAAAGAAGATGAAAATGAAAAAAATGTAAATACAGTAAATATTTTAAATCCATTTTTAAATATTTTTTTAAAAGGATCAGCGTAATTTTTATATGCTTCTTAAAATAGTTAAATAATGTTTTATGCAATCATAAGTTCTTTTAAACTGTTTTGGAAATAAATTAAAACCAATTTCAAACTGTCACATTTTCAAATATTGTGCACGGTAAATTAATTGCAGCTGTTTTGTGCAATTGTTCTCGTCAGTGTAGCTAATTTTTTGTGTGCTGTTTTTCGGGAATAAATTGAATTCAAATTAAATACATATGCATTGTTCTCTTAATATTACGGAACTTTTTAAACCACCCTTAGCGGCCACTTGAAATCAAAATAACATCTTAATTTTGCACTGTTCACGTGTTTAGTGTTACTGTGCAGCTGCATCTCTTATTCATTCAAGTTTCTATCAAGAATTTTTGTCAATAATTAATTACATAACTATTTGAAATCAAGTACACTATTTAAAGAAACATTTCAATTTTTTTTAAGAAAACTGTTTTTATTATTTTAACTGCAGTTGAATTTTTCTCACGTTATTGTTTTATTTTGGAAACAATTGGTGCTAAAATATACTGTTTTGAATAAAATAATGCAGCTGCTAACCTTTTATACTGTTTTCCAATTATAAATGGAAATAGTTTAACTTGATTACAAATGGGCCAATAAAAATTCATATATTGTTTTGATGTATGCTTCGGTCAAAATTTTTAGGAATCAATTGTGCTAAATTTTTGTTATTTTCAAAAATTGATGGGGTGTAGGAAGTAATTGATGGGAGTACAGAAGCAATTACGCTGAACGAATTCTTGGTGTTATTATGATTTTACCAAATCAATTCAGTAGAGCAGATTTATTTCACATAAATTACACTATGTTTAATATATATACAGAAACAATTTAACTTGGTGTAAATTTAGTGTAATATCCTGCATACAACTTAATTTTTTTCTATTGCACTTTGATGATTTAATTGCTGTTTTAAATCTGAAAAGTCAAAGAAATTAAGGACTGAAAATAAGTTTCCATGTTCATTTTTGTTGGGTGAAAACCACCCAATAACAGTGTTTGTGGGTGTTGGTTACATCTAGCATGTATGGCTTATTGTTTTCATTTTCTTTGAATCTTTGATTCTTTAAGAAAGTCTAAATTTAAAAAAGACAATACCTAAATTTTATGAAAATTTAAAGGGAAAATTTTATCTTGAAAAATTAAGTAAGACAGCGATTAAAATTTCGTTTTAGGTAGAACAAGTTAAATTATTTCATGTTTTTTTCTTAAAACGTAAACCTTTGATTTTTTGTAAAATTTTCTTTCAATGAAACTAGAACAAAGTTTGTAGAATTTTCCGATAAAACATTATTATTACTTTTCTCCCTGAGGTCTAATCAAATAAATTATTTTCTCTCAAATTTCAAATGTTTTTATATTTTCCTCTAATTTTTGATAATTTCCATTATTCTTTTTAGATATCTTATTATAAAGAAAGATTTTTTGAATTTTATTTATCAAAATATTATTTTTTCTTTTAAGTTTTTTCATTTTGTATTGAGGTTGAAAAACTATTTTTGATTGTCTACGAGGGTCCGTTTAGGAAAAGATTTTTTATTTTAGTTAAATATTTTGTTTTATTATTTTAGTTAAATATTTTGTTTTAGTTTCATCACGTAATCTAATTCTATTTTCAAATATATTGAGAGAAATAAATTTTTTCTCTATCAGTATTGTTCTAGTTATAAATTCATTGATTAATTTTTTTCTTTGTTCTAGTTATAATGCACCTTTCTGTGGGTATCAAGTAACTATGTATGTAAAGTTATAATTGATAATTTAATAGAAAAATAAGAAATCTCATATAAAAGATTATTTCCAGTGCCATGAAATATGATTGATTAGTTAATGATTCAAAATTTAATGTTGACTCGTCAGAACTATAGAAACTTAAAGGAAAATATTGAATTCTTTTTGTTAAAATTTACCTTAAATAAAGCTAAAACAAAACTTATAGAACTTTTGCATGAAATATTAATTTCATAAATAGAACTAAAACAAAACTTATAGAACTTTTGCATGAAATATTCATTTCTTTAAATGAAACTAGACAAAGCTTATATAACTTTCGAATGAAACATGAATTTGTTTTCTCCTTAATATGTCATCAAATTAATTATTTTCTCTTTCTCATTCAAATTAATATAGTTATAAAATAAAATGGGTTATTTCGGTAAAATTAATTTAAAAATTAAAATATTCATGATTGTTCTTAAGACGTGGATAATAATATTAAACTGGAGTCATTATAGAACTGAAGTGACATTGATTATTGTTTAAAATTAAAGAATTTAAATATATTATTGTTCTTATTTAAAATTGAATTATAAAACTGAGTTGAAAAAATCAGACTCCACAATACTTTTTAGGAAATAAAAAGAAAAATGATCGATCCCTTTCAAGTTCGGAATAAGGAAATATACTAATACAATGTTTATAATGATTTGCTCACGTTTTTCTTTTAGTTTTTCATGAAGAGTAGGGTAGGACACTTGTGGGTTATCCACACAACAAGCGTAACTTTTTTAAGAATTTTGAATAAAATAATTTACTCAATACGTGTAACGATAGACTTCTTTGCTTTACTTCTCTATTTTTTCTTGCATATCTTTTTAATCTTTAATGTTTCACGTTTCCAACGAATTCATTTCATCTTAACACATGTTTGATGTCTTATAAATATAATAATAAAAATTTCATTCATCACTTTTGTAACGAAATACAACTTCCCATCATTAATGTTTTTTAGATGTGATATTAGAAAATTAATTTGCTATTTTCTTTTAAAATAACTCTTTAAGTAAATGATAATAAAGTTAAACTAAACTAAAAATCATAAACCATAAATGATAAATTTGCGGAAAGAAGAAACCATTAACCATGTTTTGAAAAAAAATCAATTCTTTAAAAAATAAATAAAATAGGATTAGTTGCAAAAAGATACAAGATGAATAATAAATAACTTAAAGAAACTAAATACAATTTGATGAATATAAAGACATATAAAATAGTTTTATAATAGAAATGATAAAAATAATATTAAAATATTTTATTATTAAAGTAAAAAATTTATACAAATATTTTTTATTATTAATAATAATAACAATAATATCATTAATATTAGATTATTTATTTCTAATCGGTAATTAAGTTTTCGCACTAACTTGAATTAATTTTAAATTAAATTATATTATTTTTTATGTGTGGAGCTAAAAGAAATTGTTCTAAGATACTTAATATATGTATTTCATCTTGATTGGAAGATCAAAACTTATAGTGTTTATGTATTTCACATTTCTTAACTATGGATATTGACGAATTATGCAAAAAGTTTTCTATTTCTGTAATTTTCAATTTTTTTATATATTATTATCGTTTAAATTATAAGTTGAAGTTTCTTATTTTGAGATTCTAACTACTATATGTTTATATTTGTTTGTTAATCATAAATCACTTAAAGTTCTAAAAATAACTTGGTATCTTAATTTTTTTTTTAGTTTTTATACTATGGACTACCTCTTGCAACGGATTCTTTAAACTTTAAATTTTACTACTAAGACCAAGGCTAACCAATGTATATACACATTCTTAGTGCTTGAACCTTTAAAAGTAAGAATATCAGAGTTCTTATTATCTCAAAAAATTTAGTTTATGATACAAATCAAAATATTTATTGATTATTACCTAAGTAAAAAAATGGCTTAATTCTTCTAATCCTTATTCTAAATGTTTAATATTGCTTTTGTACCTTTTTAGATTTCAAAACATATAATATTGGATCTTGTAAAGGATTAGTTTTTTAATATATTTATGTTACGTAGTTCTTTTATATTCCTTAATAAGTTTGGTAATTTCTATAGTTGAGTTTGGACTATATCTATAACTCATAAAGTTCTTATAAACGAAACTAGTGATAGTATATTAGGGTTGTTAATTCTAACAAAATATTCATTATTTATTCTACTCCCTTGTAGAAAAATCAAATATTAAAATAGTCTTAAAGTTATTTGACTCTCGTAATAATATAAATATTGAAAATTTTATACCATAAATAATAAGATCATATAAATATTAAAATTGAAATAATATTAATTATTTTTTATAAAAGATTTATGTTAGACATTATGGATTTTGACATCTCAATTAGATTAATATTTTAAAATTAACCAATCATGTATCATATATAAAAAAGTATTATTAAGAAAAAAAAAATAATAAAACCAACGAGAGTCACATCAAATCTATGCAGAAAAGAAAGAATTTTTACAAACAAAATAAAACAAAGAGAGTCAAAATCTTTTATGAAAAAGTCCGGCCTAATCCAGTAAAGTATAGTAAAGTACAATACCACCTAAGCTCAATCCTATTATGCACACTTAAATTAGCCAATCAACCATTGTAACTATTATCCTCCCTAAAGACATAAGTCATTTTAAAATTTATAGTGACACAAATATGCAAATATTTAAGTCATCTTCCTTTAAAAATGATATGAGAGCTTAATAAATTAAAAAAGAGTCACAACCTTTTAATTGAGCATATTCAATGATAAAAACAATATATATGACTTTAACCTAAAATACATGTTTTGAATACCTAAAAAAGCACAAAAATCACCTACATATTCCATTATTATCCCTAAAAATACATCCATAAACTGCAAAACCAAAAGCACTTCTTATAATTCTATTAGTATTAATTTTAATTTGTCAGTAATTTGATCCATCTAGTAAATTAATTACTATAATAACAATAAAAATAATAATTATTGTGAGAATAATAATAATAATAATAATAGCTATAGTAATAATAATAATAATAATCATGATAAAAAATTAATTTAATGTAATAATTATAAATTTTATATATACAGTCTGGATTTAATTCTAATAATATTAATAAAACAAATATTCATAATATTTATCTATAAATAAAAAAAATACGTAACCCTTTCTTTAATTAAAATAACCAATTATAACATCACTTGTACATAATATAACATCACTTATATACAATTAAAATCGAATTTATATACAATTAAAATGGAATTATAATATAACATAGATGCAATTTATAAAAGTATGGTAAAAACCAAAATATACATCTGTTGTAGCAAAAACCTCAACTAATAATGTCAAAAACTTTAAAAATACGAATTTTTATAGCAACGTTTATGTTGTTTTAAATTAAAGAATTTAAATATATTAGTGCTTATTTAAAAAATGAATTATTGAGCAAATTGGAAAATGAGATTAGGCAGTACCTTTTAAAATATTGAAAAAATGATGATGGATAAGCTATTACAAGTGAAATAAGGATTTTTAACCTGACTGAATTTTTATCTTTCTCTGGTGTCTACAACAAATAGGAAAAAGCCGTAAATAACGAGTGTTATTTTTATAATCAAATAGGAAGCACCCCACATGGATGATTTTGACGAGTGTTTTAACTCTACGTCGGAAACGTGTGAATTATCGCCATCTATTTGAAAATGTTTATATTTTTAAAAACAACAAAGGTTAATAAAACACTTTACGTTCATTTGAAAAAAAAAAACTTTATATTTTCTTAATAAAGTATCTGTTTGATCACCTTTATTTCTATCTAGTAAATCTTATATATGGACTATGGATTCAAATCCAACTATTATAATATTATAGTTATTTTCCACATGATAACTTCAAGTTCTACATCTTCATATTAAAAACATAATAACTTCTCTCTCAATAGAGTTCCTACAAATAACTTTTACTTTAAAAAACTACTTTTGGTCGATGCCTTTCACTTTCAATGATCTTCAATTATTGAACTCAATAACATCTTTTTGACAATTTTTAATTAATGAACCCACATGGTGTTTCAATCCTACTTTAACCCTTTATATTTCATTTCCTTTTATTCATTATATGTGGACAACTAATCACACTAGTAAAAATATCACACTAGTAAAAATAGAATTTTAAGAGGTTTTGTACATTGACACTACAAAACTAATCAATCATCTCTTATCACATGAAAAAAATATTATTAAAGAAAAAAATAACAAAATGCATGAAAAGCTATATCAAATTTATGTAGAAAAGAACAAACTTTCTAAATGAAACAAAAGGAGCGAAAATTTATTATGAAAAAAGTCCAGTTTAATAGGGTTAGATAAAGTTGAATACCAAACAAACTTAACAATATTTTTAACATCTAAATTAACCAATTTATCAACATAATTATTACTCTCCCTTTAGACATTAATTACTCTAAAATTTATAGTAGCATAAATCTGCAAACAGTTAAGTTATATTGACCTTTAAGAGTTTTATAAATTATATGAACTGAACCAAAGTCTTGACAAAATAAATAAAAGTCACACTCCACCAAAGTTTTTTAAAACTTTTTGATTAAATATATTTAATAGCAAATATAACAACTATGACTTGAATATAAAATACATATTGAATATCCAATAAAGTATTAAAAACTCATATATATCTCATAGGACTGTTCTTAAATATACTCTACAAACTGCGACACCAAGAACACCTCTTCGGCTTCATTAGTATTGATTTTGATTCGTCTTGTAATTTGATCTATCGATTAAATAATTTAATAATAATAATAATAATTATTAAGATAACAATAATAATAAAAATAATTACTATAATACAACAAGAATAATAATTATTATGAAAGTACTAATAATAATAATAATAGATTAATTTAATTAATATTATTGAAAACTAAAGTCCAGATCTTATAAGTACACATAAAATTTATAACTATTATATTAGATAAAACTTTTTTTAATAATATATTATTATTATTATTAAAAAGAGTTTTATCTAATATAATAGTTATAAATTTTATGTGTACTTATAAGATCTGGAGTTTAGTTTCCAATAATATTAATTAAATTAATCTTCTTAATATTTATTTACGGATGAAAAAGAATATGTAAATTTAAGACTTGTATACTCCATTTCGCTTAGGACAACTAGACTTCTAACTAACACTAAGAAATATAACCATAAACATTTAGTCAAATATGTCATCAGCATAAACGACATAGATAAGAAAATTCTTTTCCTTAAAATCAACCATAAAATGAATCCGATGAGAAGAAATCAATCGATAAATCTCTGTAACAAACACTTCTTTAGTTAAATAAAAAAGTAAAATAACGAATGATCTCTTATACTGACTGACACTGTCGTCATTAACTTTAATAGTAAAAAAAACAAATCACAAACATGGAACCAATTTATAAAGGTGAGGTCAAAACTTAAGAAAAAGTCTCAACTAAGAATTCACAAACTTTAAAAATAAAAATTTTAATAACAACATTTATGTTGTTCTAAAATAAAGAATTTAAATATATTATAGAGCTTATCCAAAATATGAATTATTGAGCAAATCTGAAATGAGATAATGATGATGGGTAAGATACAGCAAGCGAGATATTTGTTTTTTTACACTGTATTTTTATCTTCTTTTGGTGTCTACATCTGCCAGCACTGAAATAGGAAAAACTGTAAATCATGAGTGCTTTTGTGGGTAGGCAAGCATCCCACATGCACGATTTTGTCGAGGGTTCGCCACGTAGCACTACTACATGGGAAACGTGGGAATTATCCCCATCCCATTGTTCTTTAAAACGCGAGGAATGAGAAGGTACCTCTGCAACTCAACTTTTACCTTCACATACATACAAAATGCAAAGCATCTTAATGCTGTTGGGACTATGCGTCCTTCTGTTGTCCCCATTCCCAGTTGCATTCTCTGAGCGGTGTCACCCAGAGGACAAGAAGGTGCTTCTCCAATTCAAGGAGGAACTCAACAACCCTTATTTGTTGGCCTCTTGGAACCCTAACGAGGATTGCTGCGACTGGTACTGTGTCAAGTGTGACGACGAAACCAACCGTATCTACGAAGTTTTTCTACAATCCTCTTTTCCCGACCCCGACGTTCTTGGCCAAATACCACCCTCTGTGGGTGACCTCCCTTACCTCGAGTACCTCACCTTCCACCACCTCCCCAACCTTGTCGGCCCAATTCAGCCCACCATCGCCAAACTCACCAAACTAAAAAGTCTCTTTATCACCAACACTGGTATCTCAGGCCCAATACCTGACTTTCTGGCCCAGCTCAAGAACCTCGAGTTGATCAAACTTTCCTTTAACAGCCTCTCCGGCTCCATTCCCAGCTCGCTTTCCCAACTGCCTAATCTCGGGTCTCTACAGTTGGACCGGAACAAACTCACGGGCCCAATCCCGGCCTCTTTTGGGTCCTTCAAGAAGCCCGGCCCAGATCTCGTCCTCTCTCACAACCAACTCTCCGGGCCCATTCCCGCTTCTTTGGGCAACCTCGACCCCGACAGAATAGACTTGTCAAGGAACAAGCTGGAAGGTGATGCTTCCGTGCTTTTCGGGAGCAAGAAAAAGACGCAGGTTCTTGACCTCTCCAGGAACTCGTTCTCCTTTGATCTATCTCCTTTGACGTTTCCCAAGAAAACCTTGATTTGGTTGGATCTCAATCACAACAAGATTTATGGCAACCTTCCGGTGGCATTGACCAAAGTGGAAAATTTGCAGCATTTCAACGTCAGTTATAATCCTGAGTTGAAGGGCCAAATACCGCAGGGTGGGGACTTGCAAAGATTCGATGAATACGCTTATTTTCACACTAAGTTATGTGGCTCTCCACTTCCGCCATGCACCAATCAGATTCCTTCAGGTCTGGAAAAAATAAGTGATGTATCTTCATACTAAGTTGTGTGGCTCTCTACTCCATCCCTGCACACCAGGGATTGGTTTCAGTATGAGTAAAATGAGAGCTTTCTATTTTCACACGCTGATTTCAAGCTTCTGTTTGAGCTTTTTGTTGGACACAACTGTGTTCAGTATTGAGAAATCAAACTATGTTTCTCGTAGTAATTTTATTCGTCTCAAAACTATAAGATATTTATAGTTATTATCAATAGTTTTAAAAAAAGCTCGAGGTTCTAAACACGGGAAAAAGATAAAGGAAATATAAAGATAGAAAAAAAAATATATATTTGGAATGATTTTGCTGACATTTGGAATGATTTTGCTGTTACTAGGTTACTATGGTCCGTGAATAAAGAAAGTGACAATGATTCTAATGTTTAAGCATCATTTTGATTTGGACAGATTTTGGCAACATAGTCCTTCACTTTAACGTTTTTGTTTGAATTTAAAAATAGATCTCAGAAAAGTAAAAAAATGATGAAATTAAGATAAGACTTAACAAAAATATAAGGTTAATTATTTGGATTAAGGAAATGAAGGAAAATTAGAAAAAAATTAAAAAATATTTAAGAAATGTGATAGGTATAAGTGATATTTTATTCTTTTTAATTAATACAATTGTATGATTATAAACTTATTTTTTGTAGTTAAAAATAATTAAAATTAAAATACTATTAATTTGTTGGATGTGATTATAAATTTTTTAAATTGATGAAATTATGTAATTACAGATTTATCTTAAAAGTTAACATTAATTTAATATGATTAATTTATTGGATATATTTGATTAATTTTTTACTAATAAAATTCTAAGATTAAAATTTTCCTGTTCTACTTGAAATTGAAATTAATTTGAAGTGAGAGGCCATTAATTATACTTATTTGACACATACGTGATATTATAAAAGTATTTTCGATATGGTTTATCAAGTTAGTTCAATAAAAGAAATTTAGAAGTTCAGATATTATTGACACATACAAATTTGTTGAAATTGGATTTTTGAAAAGTAGGAATAGAATAACTTTAAAAAAATATAAAAAAAGTTGTAAATTTTATAACATTAATAAAAAAAATATTATTAAACCAAAATTTACATTACAATAATAATAGAACATATAATAGTAGTAATTAATGAAATGTATAAAATATTAATTCAAATCTCTAAATAAATAAAAATACTGAATAAATAAATTTTTAAATTAAAGAAAATCATAAATAAATATATTCCTATAGATAAGCAAATCCTAAATTCTTATAAGTTTATAGTAAAAAAAAAAACATTTGAAACAATTTAATTTATTAAATTTATAAATATATTTTGCAAATATACTAGTCATAAAGTTTTAAGTAAAAAAAATGAAAGTTAAATTTACATAAATAAAAAATATTTAAAAGTTAAAAATTAAACATAATTCAAACTCTAAAATTCCAAAGTGTAACTAGAACTCCAAAAAGAATTATTTGAAGATTAATTCCAAAGTACATAAGTTTGTAAAGAAGTAGAGTAAGCTAACGGGTCAAACATAGTTTGAGTTTGGAGAGAAATGAGAGATTCTAAGATTAGGATTTATGAGGTGGCTCTGCCTCTGATCTTTGCCATTACTGTGTCTATCAATCATGGTGATTGTCCATTCCATTTGCTTAATTATCTCTATCTTTTTTTTTTCTTTTAGTTTTACTTGTACTTCTTATAAAATCAAATTATATATTTTCAAGTCAAAATTCATTATTCCATCATTTTTAAACTTATAACCAATCAGATTAAGTGGTTAATCGATTACTCAGATTACTCATATCTTTTTGTGTACATAATTGATTAAACAAACTCTATAACCGATTATTAATATCTTTTACTCACATAATTGATTAAATGAAGTCATAACCAACTATCTTTATTTTTTTCACACTGAATCAATTATATAACTGGATAATCAGTTATGCTCATATAGCCACTTTGTAGAAGCTCACCTCCATGTTGCCATCACTTTTCATCACCGTAGATGTCTTCATACCTACTTCAAGAAGGAAGTTTAAGAAGAAGAAGAAGTGGAAGGAGTTTAAGAAGAGGCTAATTGTGTAATTGCATTTGGTGTTAACTGGTTTTTTCTGCTTTTTTTCACACTACTGCGAGAATCACCCAAGGCCCTCCTCTCCCATTTCCATGCCTCCAAATCAGTGAAAATCAGAGAATCCAAACACAATGTAAAATAGTCTTTCGTTAGAAAAATTGTCTTGAGGTAATTATTTCTTTACGTACCAAAGTGCAAGTCAAATTGTACTTAGTTTACATTTTTTAACCACTTGTGATGAGTTAACGTTAATCTGGTGTCAAGCCAACTAACTTTAACATTTTAACTTGGTTGGTATGTTTATGGACAACTTGTTCAAATGCATTATTTATCACCTTATTTTTTTTTTTTTGTAATTTTCACAAATTATATATAATAAAAATCAATATAAATACAGTTTTGAGGATTAGGTAGATATGACTTTGAGGATTAGGCCCAACGTGTTAAGATAGGCTCGGATACTATATCAGAAGTAGACTTTTAAACTTAACTCAACCTTACAAAATCGACTTATAACGTTTGCACCCATTTATAAACTATTGAAAGATCTCATCTCTAGTCGATGAGAGATCTCCAACAACAACAATAACCGTTTTAACGATTCGATATATGATCTTAGCAATACATCTTGAGGATTCAATTTATGATCTTAAGAATACGGTTTTGAGGATTAGGAAAATAATCTTAGAATTTGGATTTGAGTATTCAATTTTTATTTAGTGAGAAATGATCTCAAGATTTAGTTTAAGTCTTTCAATTGCACAGCATTGAACCTCTTGATTCTGTATTGACTTCTTTTCTACATCACCTCTCGGTTCCGCATCATCCAACCTTTCCACTATACTTCTTTCGCAGCACCTCTTGGTTTGTGTATCATCAAGCTGTGGGACCTAGACCCAAAAGATCAATGGTAAGCCAATTATGTGTAAACTCTCATTTATCCAAATCATAGTAAAAATAATAATAATAATAATAATAATAATAATAATAATAATAATAATGTATTAATGGTAACAATAACGATAAGGCTTAATTTACAATTTGCATTTAATGCTCAAATAAGATAAGATAAACTTGGGTCATTTCTTATCATTTCATTATGCCATGTCAATTTTATATTAATGTGAACAAATTTCACCATTAGAATCAAATTAGAATCCAATCAAATGGAACTAGGTAATTATTGCAAATAGATGACCTCAGTCACAAGTTCGAAACACAGAAAAATAGTGAGAAAATAAGAAAAAAGTTCCATGAGACTCTTGACAACTCTTGAAGGTAAGGGAAACGAGATATACACATTGCTACTAATTTTCAATATTTTCGGTGAGGTACCCCTTAGTCTCACAAGTTTTCAATTATTTTTCAAGTTCACTACTAATCTTTATCCTAATTATAAATTTTGATTTCTTTTGAATTTATGCAAAGATTTCCGTTATTCTATTTATTTTTAATATGTTAGTGAGGTACCCTAAGCCTCACAAGTTTCCAAATTAATTATCAATTTTACTTATTTCTTTTCAAGTTCAATATTATTCTTTATACTGATTTCTAATTATAATTTTGTTGTATTTTACACTGTGATTTTTGTTATTTATTTTCACACATGATCATGTTGTGATTTTTTGAGATACTTTTTACACATGGAGGATTTAAATGAGGAGTAGAAGTTATATATTGTTGGGTGGAGGTTTATATTATGATTGCTCATTTACCCGGACTATTCACTACTATTGTTATCCTCATATTATTCACCAAGTAACTGAAATTGTTATTCTTGTCTTATTTATATATTTATGGTGATTTATTTGAAAAAGGAAAGTTTGATATTCCAAAAATTATTTGGAATATTCACCATTTACCACTTCTATTGTTTTAAATTGCAATAATTTTAAAAGGTATGTATATCTCCCATTTCCCTACTTCTTGTTCATTGTACATCAACTAAATCAAATGATAGATTGAAGATAAATGGATGCCCCCAACACTCCCATTTCTTTTATGATAGTCTGATTGAAGTCGTAGTTAAATAATTACAATTAAATATAGTACTAGGAAGTGACTCCTAGGTCGTCTTCCAAGGACCTAGTTTTCTGTCAAAGAATTAAACACACAAAAAAAAAAAGGAGGGGGGTTCCTGAAGTAATAAAAATTAACAAAATAAAAAACCAACAAAACCGAATTAGATTTCCTTAACCAAATTATATTACCCTCTTGACTAGATTGCAGTCCGCTTATCACAGGATAGAAAAATTTGAATCCTAATTCCAATCCGAATTAATTAACTAAGGAATTAACATAAATTTTTCTTATGTAAATTAAGCATTTACATACATCATTCATTTCATCCCAACAACCCGTGACTCACTCCATTAAGCATGAACAGAGACACGAATCTCATATTAACCGAAACATTAAGCATGAAACAGTAAAAGCATTAAGCACAAAAATAAAATGATGAAGAGTTAAGAGACGAAGAGAGTAAAAATAGTAACATCAAAACTTCTTTGCAATATGAATCAAAAAGATAACCTTATAAATTAGCCTTCTATTAAATTCAAACAAAGTGTCGCAACCGGGGTTACGACGGGACGACGATCCGAAAAATAGTTAATTTTAATTTCTAAAAGAGGAGAGTCGCCACCATAGTTTTCGTGAAAAGTTATGGAAAACAAAAAAAAAATAAGGATAAGACTGATCTGTGAAAACCGGATTACAAGTCCGGGAGTCAGTTACGTGCGGGGAAGGTATTAGCCCCCCACGACGCCCGTCCTGATACGGTACCTTTAACTGAATAAAATGAAATGAGTGTAATTTTTGAAATGTTTATTTTTCACGAAAAAACAGAAATAAAAGCAAACAAAACATTTTTTATTTTGGAAGGGGCCCGACGAGGTTTAACCTCGCTCCTACGTATCTCAATCAGAGACGGAGAATCAGGGTTACGTAGTTCTATGTAGAAAATTATTTGTTTGTGTGTTTGATATATTTTTTAATTTTTGAAAAGTTTATATTCTTTATATTTTTGAAATATTATTTATTTTTGTGATTTTGGAAAATTTTGATATTTGAAAACCTAATAATTTTTGACATTTTTGCGAATTTTAGAGAGAAAATTACGTATTAGATATCGCTTGATGCGTACGATCTTTTGATTATGCAAACGAAATAATAAAAGTTGTTCGAATTAAATTCCGCATAACTATTTAGATATTTAATCGAATTATTTTATTATAGTGTGAAAACAAATTAAATCAAGTATAAAATTATTGTTAAATTTTTTGAATGGTATATTTATATAAAAAATGAGTGCCAGAAGGAAAGCACAAAAATTTGACAAGATTATAGAATCAAATGTTTCTTTTTCTTTTTTATTCTATTTTCGAAAAAAAATAATGGTAATAACAAAAGTTTAAAACAAACTTAAAAGTGTGTAAGGAAAAAAAATCAAAGAGAGAGAAAATGAAAGAAAAATAAAAAAAGTTGCATATGGGGCCCATTTGTATTAGGTAAAATAAGGAAAAATTTGTACATGGTGGGTCCCACCGTATTTTATAATGGGAAGTGACCCTTTTTTTGTTACGTGCATGGAGAGGAAAATAGCAAATGAGAAACGTGGACCCTACCTTCGCCAACATAATTACTCCTAAATGCAACAAAGATTGCCTCACACTTCAGGAATGCATGTTTTATTTCAAACAAAAGTGACACCTATTTCTTATCAAAACATGTGGGGCCACCTCTTTTCACCTAGATCACGTAGCCTCCAACCATGCTCACCAAAAACTATTTCTTCTCTCCAAAACAACGCATACTTTAAGAAACGCAAGACATAAAAAAAAAAAATGAATTGCACCTTCACTCATGCACCTTTTCTAAGCCTCTCTTGTTACTATTATTTAAGCTCTGTACAATGGTGTTGTAACCCTCCGACATCAGCAACAATATTGACCTACCTGCAACTATTGTTTATGGTAGTGGGGAATACAAAGACAGTGGCTAGGACTGGGAATGGAAGTGGTTTTAAGATGATTACAAGGGGTGGCATGGTGCTTAGGTGGGGCCTGTATCTTGGAGGTGTAGGAGCTGGCAGTTTGGGTTAGAGAAGGGTTGCTGTGGAGGCATTTTGGCATGAAAAGAGGAGCGGAGGTGCGACGAAATGTTGGTGGTTGACGGTGGGAGTGTGGGAGGTGCTGTTTTGTCGAGGTTAGGGTTGGAGGGCATGGTGGCTTCACGGTGGTTTGGAGGTGATGACAGGGTGTGTTATGGTGGAGGGTGGCGGCGTATGGTGGAGGTAATTTGGAGGTTTTAGAGGTTGAGGATGAAGGTTGGTGGTAGCTCCTGGCAGCGTAGGGAAGAAAGAAAGAGGTTGGGGTGGAAGCTACGTAGGTATGGAGGTATTGTTAGTCTAAATATATATTCAGGCATAGAGAAAGATATGAAGAGAATGCATAATTTATTCAATAGCAGAGACATGGCTTTTATAGGCGTGTACAAACTGAAATGACACTAATTTAGGCAAATAGTACGCAACTACCTAGTCAGTCCTATAAATTAGGACTATTTTATTGACTCAATAAAATATCTAACAATCCCTAAAAAATAGCTAACAATCCCTCTCTTAAGCTCTTGAGCTTATCTCATGAACTGCAAAAACTCCAAGCATACGTCTAAGTTTTTCAAATTGTTCAATCTTTAAGGCTTTTGTCATAATGTCAGCCACTTGCTCATTTGTATTGCAGTATTTCAGTGTGATAGTTTGATCATTAACCAAGTCTCTGAGAAAATGGAACCTTACTGCTATATGCTTACTTCTGTCATGAAAAACTGAATTCTTGGACAATTGTATGGTAGAACTATTATCACATAAAATTTCTGTAGCTTCTTTTGCTTCTATTCCAAGATGCTTTATGATTCGTTTGAGCCAAATACATTGGCATGCACAATATGCTGCAACGATATATTCAGCTTCAGTGGTTGATAAACTTACCATAGGCTGTTTTTTTGAAGCCTAAGATATAGCTGTAGTTCCAATCATAAATACTGATCCAGTAGTACTTCTCCTATCATCTGGATCTGGATCTCCTGCATAGTTGCTGTCACTATAGGTAGATAAGCTCATTTTCTGTCCTTTTTTATTCTGTCCTTTTTTATAGAAGAGACCATATTCAATAGTACCTTGTAGATACCTGAGGAGACGTTTTGTTGCTGCCCAATGAAACGCTTTAGGGTTGGCCATGTATCTACTAATTAAGCTAACACAAAACATCAAGTCTGGACGTGTGACTGTTAAGTACATGAGACTGCCAATTGCTTGCTTAAACTTTGTAGCGTCTACTGAAATTCCTTCATTATCTTTAGATAAAACAGTTCCTGGAACCATGGGATTTGTCACAGAATTGCTATGCATCATATCAAACCGAACCAGAATCTCACGTGCATACCTTCTTTGGCAGATAAAGATGCCTGCTTCATTCTGTATGACTTCTATGCCCAAGAAGTGTCTCATTTTACCAAGATCAGTCATGTCAAACTCCAACTGCATTGAATGTTTAAACTCTTCGCATATGGCTTTGCAACTTCCAGTAAAAATTAGATCATCCACATACAAGCTTACTACTAAAATATTTCCTCTAACTTGTTTTGTGAACAAAGTGTGTTCACTGGTGCATCGTGTAAACTGTGCTCTGGAAAAATAAGCTTCAATCTTGCTGTACCAGGCTCGTCGAGCCTGTTTGAGCCCGTAGAGAGCTTTCTTCAGCTTGTATACTTGGTTTTCTTTGCCTTCTTTGATAAACCCAGCAGGTTGATGAACATAGATATTTTCTTGAATTTCACCATGCAAGAAGGCACTTTTGACATCAAGCTGAAATACTTCCTATGCATTATGAGCAGCTATTGCTAGCAATACTCTAACTGTGTCAAGTCTAGCAACTGGAGCAAAAACTTATGTGTAGTTGATTCCATATGTCTGAGCATACCCTTTTGCAACTAAACGAGCTTTATACTTCTCTACTTGTCCTCTTTAATTGAGTTTGGTTTTGAAAACCCATTTTACACCTATGGGTATCACATCTTCAGGTGGGTCAACAAGTTCCCACGTATTGTTTCTTTCTATTGCTGTCATCTCCGTGTCCATGGCCTCCCTCAATTTCTGACTCTTATTGGCTTCCTCAAAAGTTTGTGGATCTCCACAGCTAGTTGTCAGCATTGCTAGCAAATTTTCTTCTTCTGCAAACAGAGTAGTTTCATAATCTGTCATCCATACAGGTTGTCTTCGAGTTCTTGTGGCCCTCCCTTCAACTGGAGGAATAGAGGCTGTAGATGCAGGATCAGAAACTGTTTCATGTGATTCTGAGTCAGAATTGCTACCACTAGCTACTTCATGGAGAGGTTCAGTGTCATCTTTTCCTTCTTCATCTTGTCTTTCTAAATCAAGTGCAAGAGGTGAACTCGCATCTGCATTCTTGAGCCAATTCCAACCTTTGTCTTCTTCAAATATGACATCTCTGGTTATTATGACCGTCTTTGTCATAGGATCAAAAAGCTTGTAAGCTTTAGTTTCATCATTCACTCCCAAGAGAACACATGTGTGACTCTTATCATCTAATTTACGTCTTCTTTGATCTGGAATATGAACATGTGCAACACATCCAAATATTCGAAAGTAATCAACACGAGGCTTTAAACCACTCCATACCTCTTCTGGAGTGCCATGACTTACTGCAGTAGTGGGACTGCGATTTTGAACATGAACACACCACTTCATTGCTTCAGGCCAAAAGGATTTGGGAACTTGTTTTTCATGATTTGTTTTAAGTTTCGGAACGTAATAAACATCCAAAATAACATGAGCAGTATTATTAATCTGGATCCGAATATTTCCTTTAGCAGCTACCTCCAGTGTAGTATCATTGCCAAGTTTCACAGTTCTATGGAGTCCGTCTTCATGTATTTCTGTAAACCAGAGCTTATTTCCCGTCATATGATTACTGCACCCAGAATCAAGAAACCAATTCTCCATCTGAACAGGATGAGTATCGTCTTCATATGCTACCAACAGAATCTCATCTGCACTTTCAGGAATCTCATATGCACTTTCAGGTACCTCGTCAAACGTTGTATAATGAGCCTGTTTTGTAATATCAGGACATTCATACTAAAAATGGCCTAACTTATGACATTGAAAACATTCAATGAGTGCCTTGTTGAAAGACTGTCTTCCACGGCCTCCTCTTCAACGTCCATGATTGCTGCGACCACGACCACGATGTGTTCCTGCTCTATCACCATACGTGACTTTCAAAACTTGTTCCTCTGGTTGAGAATTCTGCATGCGTTGTTCATGAACAAGTAGAATGCCATAGAGTTCATCAAGAATCAAGTTATTCAAGTCATTGGATTCCTAATAGCACATACGACATAGTTGAAGTTTGCGGTTAAAGATCTGAGTATCTTACTAACCACTGTGCTGGAATCCATTACTTCACCATTGGATTTCATTTTGTTAACGATACTCAATGTACGTCCGAGGTAGTTGTCAATCTTTTCCCCATCCTTCATGGCCAGTAACTCAAACTCACGTCAAAGTGCTTGAAGTTGAGCACGTTTGACCCTTGTGGAACCCTGATACTTCTGCTGCATAGATCTCCAGATTTCTTGTGATGTGCTTTTGTCCAATATGGTGTCAAGAATTTCTCGATCAATAGCTTGAAACAAGAAAATTTTCACTTTTAGATCCTTTAGTTGGGCCTCGGATGCAGTCCGTTGTTGTGCCTCGGTGGGTGTAGGACCAAGCTTAGGGATTCCGTCTGTCACGAGCGGCCACAGTTCCTTGCTGCGTAGAAAATTCTCCATGGTCATAGACCAGAAATCATAGTGTCCGTCAAACCTTGGAATGGCTGGTTGAATAAATTTGTCGAAAGAAGTCATAGTGTGAACGGAGAGCGGCGGTGAGATTGGAGATTCGGCAAGGAGTGCGAAGGTGAAGTGAAAATGGGGCTCACAGTTTCTTCTTCTTCTTCCTTAGAACACAGAGATGAACATGGGCTGTATGTGGCTTTGAACGGCAGTAACAATGAACAGTGGAATCCCTAATGACAACTCACGATTTCTGAAACTGTTACTAGATGCTCTATTCACTCACTTTTGATCAGGCCCCTTGCGGAGGTCTGATACCAATTGTTAGTCTAAATATATATTCAGACACAGAGAAAGATATGAAGAGAATGCATAATTTATTCAATAGCAGAGACATGGCTTTTATAGGCCTGTACAAATTGAAATGACACTAATTTAGGCAAAGAATATGCAACTACCTAGACCTAGTCAATCCTATAAATTAGGACTATTTTATTGACTCAATAAAATATCTAACAATCCCTAAAAAATAGCTAGGGAATACATGGCGTGGAGGGAGACCTCAGGGCAGCCATGGATGTTGGGAAGCTTTGGAGGTTGAGGATGGAGGGTGGATAATGTGTGGTGGCACTCACGGTGGCGGGGAGATGTTTGTGGGCAAGGTTAGAAGGCACGAGAACATGAAACTGGAGGTGCAGTAGGACAGAGAGAGTGGGGATTAGGCGTTATTTGTGAGGTGGTGAGTTTTTATGGAAGTTTGATGACGGAGTGTGGTGAGGATTTGGTGACTACATTGGCGAGTCGTGGTGCCTGGGAGTATTCGATGGCTGTGGTGCGAGTTTATTGGAAGAGAAAGTAGTTTGGTTTGTGCGTGAAGGAGAAGGTGACTTGATGGAACAGTAACAGAGGTGTAATGGGTAGGTGGCTGTGTAGGGTGGCAATGGCAACCACCATAGTAGCAGTTTCAAAATGGTTTCTTTGGATTTGGTGGTTCGACGGAAGTGATGGAGGCAGCGGCACCATGATGTTAATGCGTGCATGGATAGAGGTGGTGGATGCAGTAAGCAAGAGTGAAGCCACCACGTGGTTGGGGTTGGTGAGTTTCGGGGTTAAACTGTTAAGATGATGTTCGTGAGGGGAAGCTGGAGATGGCTTGGGTAGCTCCTCAAAGTTGCTGGTTTGTTAAATGGCAGGGAAGAAGAGAGTGTTAGCAAGGAGGCGCTGGTTGAAGAATCTGAAGGTTTATGGTGCTAGCAAGGCTTGCTCTTGCCAAGAGCAGTAGGCCACAGATAGAAA
>Ga0209700_103370_pt1 | contig 30786 bp, 18 predicted proteins | sample SiratroredBW_FD_187528 | JGI IMG/M metagenome (GOLD analysis project Ga0209700, IMG submission 187528) | Root nodule microbial communities of legume samples collected from California, USA - Siratro red BW (SPAdes) (version 2) | ecosystem: Host-associated > Plants > Roots > Nodule | place: USA...
AAATATATATATATAAAAATATATAAATATATATATATATATAACCATGTGCGACCAAGTTTTTTTTTTTTCAAACCAAAAATTCAAATAAATTGAGTCGGATGCATTAGAAGAAAATATTTTAGAATTTGTCATTTGATATAACATGCTACTTTTTCCATTCTTTTCTTGTAGTCTTGCAAATTCCACCAATCTTGTGGACACCCAATTGTTTTATAGAATGTGTAAGAAAAATTAAGATCCGTGAATAGGCGTAGAACAACACCTTTTTGAGTCTCCCATGGCTTTCACCAAATAATTGAAGCAAAAGGGTGCATATAATTTGTGTGATATAAATATTCATTATTACCTTGGTCCAAATAGGTCCATTTCCAGAATGTAGAAACAATAGACTTTGGCATTGCCCTGAAGAAAGGAGAGCATTATTTCCACTTAATCCAAGTTGAATCTCCAAGGTGTTTTTTTGTAATTGTCTTGTGCCTTATGGACTGTCCAGTATAAACAATACATAGCATAATAAATAATTTATGCATATATTATTGTCTATTATTTGTATGTATGATTATTTCGTTTTAGTACATGCAAAATTAATTATTTACCTTGTTTAAATAATAGATGATGTTAATATAAATATTTAGAAGACAGTAAGAAGATGAATTTAACTATTTATGAAAAGAATAAGAAAAATTGAGTTAATCATAAGGAAATAATTCTAGTATAGTCCATTAGAAAGAAATAGTTTAATTATCTCTTTTGTAAAGAATGAAGGAAGGTATTAATTTATGAATCTAATATGGTTAGTATTAATTATAATACATGGTGAATTGATATTGGTTCTACCATCTATGTTCTTAATACCTTATAAGATATGCAAAACTTAAGAAGGAAACAAGAATGTGAAAGTTGTTTGAGACATGCAATTTAGTTTTAGAAATTGTTTCTATTTTATGTTTAGAAAATACCTTTTATGTTTCTAATTTTAATAATATCTTGATTTTTTTTATTTTCAGATTTTCACCTTTGTGTTTTTCTTTTTAATTTTACATATTCTATTTTTAAAATCTTGAATAAAACTAAAGTTATTGGTTTTAGTGAACAATGGGATGATTTTTACTCTGTTAATTTATAAAGCGACGCTACTATTAGTAAATTACAGGGTACCTTTTACAGTGGATTTTGTTGATTTGGAGACTTGTTTATATTACATTAAGATAAGAAAACTAACAAATCTTTTGTTTGTTCTTAAGTTGAACCTTTGAATATCTTTAAAGTTTTGGATGTCTTTAAAGTTTTTAAGATTGAAGTAGCAAAACAAAATGGAAAATAAATTAAGATTACAAGGTACTATGATAGATAAACAGAGTGTGGACAAAGTGCTCGATCCATTTGCATAATTTCTTCAGAAACATAGCTTTTATTGCTCAATACATTTTGTTTGGTTATTCATATTAAAATGATGTGTGAAAAGCAAAAAAAATCAAACTTTTTAATGGACATGATCAAAGTATGAGGAGTAATGGTTGGAGTTTAGTTATTTATAACTATTTGCTTCCACTTACATGTAATATAATAAATCTAAAAAATAAATTGTATTAAGAAACTGAACAAAAAAAAACTATCATTCTTCATCTTTTGAAATGTCAATTCCCATCAATGACAGTTTTTCACATAGTGAATTGACATTCTTGAAATGTAGACCTCTGATGCCAACTCCGATTGCAGCCTCCACATTTGTTTGCCTAAGACAATAATCATAAAAATCATGCATACTTCAAAATAAATTAGTTCAATAGTTTTCCGATTAGCCAATTCAAATTAATTCTACTCTATTAAACCACACGCACCTTGTTTACAAAAACCATCTACTTTGTGATTTTGTCACAGAACAGACCAATTATGGAAGAGTGCAACTCTTTTCTTAAGACTCAAATAAAAAAGTTTAGTATGTTTTTAGTGTGCTTAAGAAAACTATTGTTAGTCTCATATTTAATTACCTTTTAAAATAGTCTATCACCAGATTATAATAACATGACATGCACCTAAGCATGCCACTATACAGTGTATTCTGAATTGATATGTGACATTTATGTGATACTGTGGTTTGATTTTGATAAATGATGTAGTATATAAAGAGAGTGGAACCTGTCATCTATGAAAATACAATTTGTTGGATCAACATTAAGATGCCTCACAACTTCTTCATAGAATTCAGTATCAGGCTTCCTCTTTCCTGAAACACATTGCAAAAGGATGTATAATATATAAAACTTACAATGCAGGATAGTTTGAATGCATGCTTTAGCCCTCAATGACAAACAACACAGCGAAATTGGAAAAAGTAGAATCAAGACCTTGTTTTGTTCCACTAGAATCTAGAAATTACTGAATGAAAAAGATTATCAATACAAGAGGCATAAAAATAGAGAGGGAGAGAAGTAATGTGTATACCAAATGTGCATGAACAAAATGTCCACGATATATATTTTGAAAGTTTTAACTTGTCTTCAATCAACTGATACCTACAATACAAAACCTTCAGAAATATGCAATGAACACAAAAACACAAATCATAATAGAAAAAGCAAATGCATTACCATATCGGATAGTTTGTAAAAGCATGCATCTCATAGTTGTTTTTCTTTAAGGAAAGAAGCAACTGTTCGATGCCTTCTATGTACGAATATCCACTTCTCATACAAGTTTTAAGACCTGACAGAAATTTAGAAACACACATGCAGGTCAATGATCGCACCCAAATTATACACCAATCAAAGTAAAATGCAAAGATTGAAGAGTCGTTAGAATGGGCGACTTTTATAAGTGATCAAGAATCACACAATTAAATCCATTTTTTGAGATCCATCAAATGATATGAATCAATTTCTTGCTATATCATGTTATTTGAATAGTGAACCATGCTATTCTAACAACTATGGTTCATGTTATGAACCGTACTAATCTGCAGTAGTCTAAAGCACCCAAAATATAAATACCTTTGATAACTAGCGTTAAAACAATTACATACCCTGTTAAATAGGATATTTTAACTTTTATAAGAAAAATTATGTGAAACATTGGTAGAACAAGTAACAGAATAAAATCACAAAGGAAATTAATGCAAGCACAAAAATGTCTAGTATTGACATAAATTCACATAAAGATTCTTCTAACTTTCTCAGTCAGATTGCCACTGTAAACTAACTGCTCAGGCACCACCTCATTTTAGGACAAACATTAACTGTTCCAATTTCCAAACGGACACCACAATATTCATTTATAGCAAAACTAACAAAAAAGCTAAGACATTCTGGAGTATATATGATAGTCAGAGTAGACCCAAGGAATTGTCAACTCCTCTGTATCAGCTTGATCTTTAACTAAAAGTTCAAAATATACAAGCTCTAATTTTTAAAGAGAAAAACAGGGAATTTTTAATGTATTAAAATGACACAGATATATAGGGTATGATAACGTTATGTCTGCTTAATTCAAACATGATTAAGGTCTATTAGCAACAGAATGTTAGACCAACGCACCTTCTAAATCAAAATCCCTTCCATCCTTAAAAAATTTTCTTCCCAGCTCGATCTGGAAGAAAATAACATAGATTGATAAGAAAACTGTTGTTGAAAGTAGACACTATCAAACCATTATATGAAGAAATTCTAGAAAATTAGAAATTAATGAATTGCAATACAAGCAGTGTGGTTGGTTGGAAGAAAATGGAAAAGAGTGGAGGATTTTTCATAAGAGAAATGCTAGAAACATATTCCCGAATACACTCTTGGAACACACTCTCTACTCAGACTGAAATTTATTGAATGTCTCAAGCTTGTGTTGATCTCGAGTCTAATTCTTCTGATTTTACAGTTTAATATAAAATCTAAGCATTAGATGTGTGTGTTAGAGTGTGTATTGCAAACCCCTTTGTTTTGTCTGTATTTCTCTTGAACCAAAGCAGCAAGGGAACCTTAACTTCCCTCGCCCCTCTCCATTGAAATCCATGGCATCCCCTTACCTCCCTCGAATCATATATTGTACAATTAGAAGATTCAAAATGACCCTTTACCCAGACATGGATACTTAATATGTGAGGATAAGATAAGCATATACTACGCATGACATGACGCACACATGACAGAAAGCTTCGTCAACCCATCAAACACCCCATGTGCAATTCAACTCAAAATCCAAATCCCAATTCAATTTCTATCAAAAGCTTATACCTTTATATATAACAAGAAACAGGGTCCATGTTCCATAGTTTACAGCAATGAATTATCAGAGTTGGAATTTTTACCTCATCAATGAGACCCTTTTCAAACTCAATCCAAGCAGTGGGGTGCTTGACATCTATGAGCTCCTTGAAAGGCATTCCGAAGAAGGCAGGGACATCTTGGTAGAAAGGGTCACGAACAAGGGTGTCCATGATATCAAATAGCAGAACAGGAAGCTTCCTTTCATTGGTGTTATTGGTCAATGCCATGGTAGTGATTGAATCTGATAATGAAGGTTTCAATTTGAATTTGAGACACAAGCTTCTGGTGGGTCTTGTTTGGAACAAACAACATATAGAGCATGAGGGTACTCCAACTCCTCCCATTAACACCATTTTCCTATTACTCTGTAACTCATTGCAGGTTGCTATCACTCTGTAACTCTTTGATATTCTCTCTGCTCTTCTAGGCCATAAATAGCCACTTTATTAAATTTTATTGACTTTATATTATGACCAGCATAAAATCAATGATACTGTTTTTAAATAGGTATGAAATTATATGCAGAGACATGATGTCTTGTTGAAGCATAATTTATTTGAATTGTTTTTTTATAAATATATAAAATATTTTTTCATTTTATTAATTCATTTTAGTGTGTTTTAGTATTTGTTTTCTTGTTTTAGGGGAAAAAATGTCTAGTTGTTTGTTTGGGTAAGATGTGATGGGGCAGTTGTGATTCAATATGGACCATCACATCAATGGCCAATAAATGAATTTTCTGTTAGTTTTATTTTCTAGGTAAAATGATTGGTTGTAATTTTATTTGCCCTCCTTTTTGTCTTATTTTTTTCGCATGCATCTCCCCCATTTTTCTTATAAAATACTTTTGGGAAACTAATTTTGCATTTTGAGTCATTTGTGCATTATGAATTTATTTTTTGAAATGTATTTTTTAAAAATTATACACTTTTGACATGAATTTTTGAAATGTATTCAGTGCATTTCGGAAATTGGCTATGAAAATATTAAATACATTTTTGAAATTAAATTTTTGGAATGTATTAATTTATAAAATTAAACTTATTTTTAAAATTAATTTAAGAATTATGATTTTTTTTAAATTAAACGTGTTTTTAAAATTAATTTTTAGAATGAGTTTATCATATTGCAAAAATAATTTTTATAAACTTAAATAAAGATACTTAATTTAAAATATGTTAATTAAGTTAATTTAATTTTCTTTGGTATAAAAAAGCAAATTTCTTAAATTGCTTTATATTTATTGATATTGTGAATAACTCAATCAAATTCACTAAGCTTCTACCAATACAACCTAAAATACAATTACAAATGTAAAACAGTAAAGAAAAATAAATGAAAAAAAAAAAAAAAAAAAAAAAAAAATTACAAAAAAAAAAAAAAAAAAACAACAACAAAGAATTACAGTATAAAGAAAGGAATAATCACAGTACAAAGGAATAATGTGATTTAACTCAAATTAACAAACTTCTACACTAGAACTCACAGCAAAGCTTTTGTTCTTTTACTTGAACTTATAACTCTTAGTATGTCAACGGTCCTTACAGGTTTCTATTTTTACAATACATCATAAGTAAATTCTATGAATAATATCTAAAGATATAAAGAAGACAATTCAACAATATTTATCATTATTAAACTGAAATTGTCACTTAAATAGATGCCCTATTATCAGTCAAAATTAAGAGACTAGACATTTTATCCATATTTTCCACCACTGATACTAGAAGACGTATATCTTCTACTAAATGATATAAGTTAGATGATCTAAAAACTTTAAAATAATTTGACATTTAACATTCAGTGCAGCTGCCTTTGGTATTGGGTATAGATGACATCTTAGCAATTAACTTAACAAAACATGCATCTAGTTGCATATAGGAGTAAATACATATGAATTTTTTAAAAGAAATTAGTAACAAAATTCATTTAGTTTTTTTTTTTTATCGATAATACGAAACCTACTTATAGTTACTTCAGCTTAAAAACAAATCTAAACCTACAATATATTTCTTAACATAAAATAGTAGGTGTAAACAACTACTTAAATTACGTTAACCAGTCTTTCAACACGATCTCAAATTATCCTGTGTTAAATTTGTCGCAAGTTACATATTAAAGAGATGATACTTTGCATGCATGGAAACTGAACAAAACTTGAACCGCAAATAACAAGTTTTAAGTAGATCCAGTACCAAAAAAACTGTCCTACATATTATCAAACTAATTACATTACATTACATCAAATTGTTCATCAAATAAAAAAGTTAAAACACCCCAAAATATGTAGCAAATGTAGCACAGCCTTGTTGCCTTACAACAACTCAGAAGATGCTGCCCCAAGGATCCCCCTTCATGTAGAATTGTTGGCATGCAAAAGAATAGTATTACAAATCAATTTCGTCAATAAATTCACAAATGTAATTCATATATCATGGAGACGGGTTCTTGTAAAACTTTGATCAGTGCCAACAAAAGAAAACGGCAACTAGCACTAAGATTAACTCTTTCACAGTTCCTTTTGTTCATTGGCATTGACAATTTGTATTACATGCCTGATGATGTTCGGTTTATCCGCTGAGCACCTAATTTTGGAGCAGCAGGTTTGGCTACCCTAGCTCTGCTAGTGGATAACGGCTTGGCCTTGGTAGTGGGTGCTGGAGCAGCAATGGCAGCCCAAGGATCATCATCATCAGTTTGAGCTGTTTTCAAATTTAAAGGTCTTGCAGTTTTTGGAGCGGGAGCTGCTATAGATCCCCACAAATCATCATCCTCATCCTTGCTCAATTTTGGTGTACTTTTGGATAGCAAATTTGAGGCTAGAATTTCAAAATAAAGCAATTAATACAAAGGCAAATGAATATACCTAACCTAAGGATTTTCCTGGAAATTGTCAAAAGGTACAGATCCCAAGCCACATAAATGACAGCTCACAGTGCATGTCTTTAATGAGATGAGTAATTTAATAGAAATGCCAACCCATCATTCAGAGAAGAGTGCAAACTTGAATAAAGAATTCATACGGTCACATCAATCACTTTATAGATCTTGTCATTATTTATAGACATATAACACGCAACAGTTTTTCAGCTCGTGGTTCTTGTCATATAATCAAGCATATAACATGCAACAACAGTTTTCCAAGTTATCACTTACAGGTTTGCACAACCTTAGATGGTAACTTTCAATCAGACAATAAAAATTATTACTAGTTACTAGCAACTTGCAATCATGAAAACTCGTACCAAAATCCGAACACAAATAAAAAAAAATACCTTGTTTTGTCTGTGAAATAGGTTGAGAAACAGGCCGCCTTTGAGCTGCTTGAATGTTTGCAAGAGCTGGAGCTGGTTTTGTCTCTTCAAGTGGTTCCAGTTCATCCCACCCATCCCTGTCATTTTCATGCTCGTCTTGAATTCCATTCTCAAGTTCCCCCCAGCCATCCGTTGATGTAGGAGATGTCGGGACAGGGTGTTCAGCCAAATCTGCTGTGGAGCTTACCCGAGCAGGTGCTGTTGATGGTGTCTCAATGCCTGAATTACCGCAAAAAGATAAATGAAGTAAGCATGGGTAAATGTTGAACAAGCGTACTCATGGAAGGAAGCTGCCATAATTAAGCAAAATGAATTAAGGCATCTACAATGGGTAAGAAGCAGAATAAATAGCTTTGTATCTTCCTCAGTGTTTTTCCATGTTGGTTCCTTTCTTTCTCTTTATTCAACAGTTAAAATAAGATCACAAAGATACCAAATCATATCCACTAGCTATAGTCAAGTGATTCAGGAAAGACAATCCACCAAAAAAACATGCACCAATTTAATCAACCAAACAAGAAATGTGACAAAATCGTCGGTTTGACTGTAAACACTGTTCATTCATCCTTTGACCGAGGGACTAATTGATATCACTTTCCTGAGATAAAGGAGCTAAATTCATGTTACTCTCCATTGAGGGACTGAATTAATATCAATTTTCTCCGGAGGACCAATTCTGTCACTTTCTCTATGTTCGATAGAGTAAGTTAAACTAAATTTTTGGACAACCAAAAATGATGTCACTTGTATTTCAAGGGTTTACATTTCCTGCAAGCTCTTTGTTAATGAAACTAGAGAAATTGACAGACTGGCAGATAGTCCACACTGCTAATTTCATTATTTCCAACATTCTCTTGCATTTCAGTTAGGATTAGCCATACCTGTGGTACCATTAGAAGATGTTGAAGTGATTGCAGTCGAACTTGCAGAAGCAACTGGAACATGATCAGAAGGTTTACCCTTCAAGGTCAAAGAGCTCATTGCCCATCTGAAAGATGACAAGGGTAATACCAATACCAAATTATTAATGAGAGGGAACCAATAATAACTATTGTGAGTAAACATGTATTATTAGATACAGGTGCAATAATAAATGTCACGTTGGTATTTATGGGTAGAACTTATGAACAGTAATGTATTGTTAGAAAATGTGATAGATAATAACTTATCAGTTCTGTATTAGAATTAGAACTACCTTGATGACAGTTATTCATGGAAATAACTGTGACTGTTATGTACTAATAGTGGGTTCCTACCAATTTAACTAATTTATATATTATGACTCTGCAATCAATTTATTGCTTCCCAGAATATAGACTTTTTAAGCTCATCGTTAAATTATCAATTGAAGAAAGGAAGAAACACTTCCACTAATATTTTCTTCATATTGAGATGAGCTAAAATTACATGATAAACATGATACTCCAACACTTATGTATACTAATGCTAAGTTTTATAGAATAAATCCTAAGATAACACCTGAAGATAAGAATCCTAAAAAGATAAGATGATCTAAGATGTGATGTGATAAGATATTCCAAGACAAAAATCAAGACGCTATTGGATCCTTTTCAGATATATATTCTTACAATCATATTACAAATATTTGTATGCAAGTATGAATGTATGCCTCTGCATAAGTATGCCATCAGTACGAAGCTAAATGCAAAACTAGTATTTAACATCATCAGAGGCCCTCCTCATTTATCATGATCTTATATGTGGCGAATAAATTAAGATTTTAAAATTAGATTATAAACAAGAAATAAGCTATTATTATGTACATGAATCTTTAATTGGCATTGATGCTAAAAATAAAATTTAACTTGCATGTGTATTTGGGTTAGGTACTTTGGCTTTCGGTTTCTGAATGAAAATTTCTTAAACGATTTTTAACATAAAAGCTATTTTTGAATGAAAAATTCTTAGAGAGATTTTTAACATAAAAGCTATTTTTGAATAAAAAATTAGCTCTCTACAAATACTAAGTACTAACAATGAAATCTAAAATCGTAAGTTGATATTAACTATCCATTTCTCTCCATTACTTAACATTTGAACTTTCAATCACGCAAAGTTTGAACTGACTTACCCAAGCAAACTAGCATTTCCTGGAACAGATGAGCTTCCCATACTTGCAGCACCACTGGCATCTGATGTATTTGTCTTTTAACAGAAAACATAACACCAGAATCACATTAGAGTATCATCTTCAAAGACATTATTAGTCTATATAATGGTGATTTCTCAACAATAGAGTTTCCTTCGAATAGATCTTTTATTTAATCACAGAAATAAACAAAGGATCTTAGTAGTGCGAGAAAGCTATACTATAAGAGGTGAAGTGCAAAAGATAGACATGTACTGATAAAACAAATCGAAGTCACACACACGCACAAACATATAAATTCAGCCTGCACACCTAATTTCTTCTATAAAAGATATATACATTACACGCTTGCTGATTTGGGGACCATGATAGGCATCAGAATAACAGCCAAAAACAAATTCAGAGTATACCTTTTCATAATGTTGCTTGGCTATCTGCAAAAACTGATCAACCGCTTGAAATGCCTTAGTTCTAACATCACTGTTTAAACCATGACAAGAACATTGTGCAATCAATGTCTCAAAAATGACCAAATAATCAACAGTACAATAATGAAAATGATCTCCATAGAATCTAAACACAAGAACAAAAAAAACACAAAACATCGCATCACTCAGCACAAATATAAATATAAATAAAAAAAGAAGATCCGCTGAGTATATCAATATATAACTTAGGAAAAAAAAGCATTTCAGAAGCAATGAATTACAATACCTAAAAGATGGATCAACCTACTAAAAGTACTAATTATTTGAATAAATTAAGTCACTGGAATATTCATCACTTTCACATGGTAAAGGGGATATAAGAAATACAAGCTTCTAATGAGATACCTGTCAGGATCAATTGTGAGCACAACAACACTAGGAAGAATCCGGGTTGCAACTTCAGTAATGTCATAGTAGGAACTGGTGGCGCATAAAGCCATGATACCTGAATATTCAAAATTATGTAAAAAGAATGTTGGAGAAGTGTAACAATCAAGAAAAGTTGTAGATAAAAATGTAAGACTATGATACCTGCTCCTCTAGCAGGTGGAAAAGTATCACGCAGTGCACGAACTGTAAATGCATTGATCAAAACTCTTTTTCTTGTCTGCAAAAATCGCGTCAAAGTAATTCACCAAAGAAAAATGTGCTATATCATTATAAAATAAAACAGCAAACTAATTGAACTTCAGATAGCATTTGGAACATACTCCTTCGTTTAAGTAGCTTCCAATATTGCCTAATAATATGGTAGTATTTGTTCTAATTGCCGGTTCTTCATCAACCTACAAAAAAATGTAGGTGTTATACATTTTTAGAAGTGGAAAACCATGAACATATTAACATAAAGAAGCAAATAAGAGAAATAAAAATGCATACTTCCCCCTAAGTAAAATTCTTTTGTTCCGATCAAAATTGGCAGTCAGTTTATCAGTAAATTGAGTAAGAGAGGGGAAACACGTATGCTTCAAAAAAGGAGCTGCATCCTCATCAATATATTACAAAATTCTAATGGGACACTTCACTCTTTTCTGTCAGCTATTGGTCTCACATGTCCAAGATTCTTAAACAGTCTAATAATTTAAAAATAAGAACTAAAAGAAAATCATTCTTGATTAATCACTTCTTTAGTTACAAGCAAGCATCTAGCCTTTTGATTCACCAAAAAGAGCTTGTTTAGGCAGTACCTGCAACTTTGATAAATACTTCAATAATGACCCTGAGATGGTCCTTTGGGACAACTGCAATTATGAAACAAACCACATTTTAAAGAACAATTGTCCAGAGAAGTTTCACCAAATAAATAAACGATAAGATTTGGGGAAGGAGGGAAAACTAATAAAGAAAAGAAACAGTAAAGATACAGGCAGCAAGCTAAAAAGTTCATCATACTTTCAGGGTTGATCAGACTTTGATGACTATTCAGTATTATAAATATAAATACCAATCTAAAGCAAACTATGCATCCCATTAAATGCATTAAACATCATTTAAACCTCACCTTAGAAACCAGTTTTTGTGAAATTTAGTTAGGCCTAAAACTCACTTTCTAAGATAAACCAATCTTACAATTACCATATCTGAGCCTCTTAGAAAACATTTCCTAAAAAAGTATATTTAAAGAAATGGTAAAATAGACCATGGCAGAACAAAATATCACTGCTATTTTCCAAGCTCTGACACAACTTAGACCTCTGTTTTATTCGAAAAAAGGCAATGTCTTACTGAACACAGATAATTTGGTAAATGTCATCACACCCCTCAAACAGATATTTCTCAATGTAAATTTCATGATGGTCGGGGTCAAACATGATATACAAACACCAGTTAGCTATAAATGGTATATGTATGTGGCATTCCAATAAGACCAGCAACACCTCCAAATTTTAAATGAAACCAAGGTTAAAGCAAGATTCATTAATATTAATATATAACAGACATACCTTTGGAGCCAGAATTAACATAGACTTCAGAGTCAGTTCCCTGAGAAAAGCAGATGTGTCGGAGAACCCAGTAGCAACATGAGGGTAAACCTAATTATATGTGTCAATAATTATGTTAGTTTATCCTATGAAAATGAATTGTCAAGAACAGAGGAGGTAGAGAAATTGAGTACATACTTGCTCATCAACAACTTGCGGTGTTAAAGACTCTCCATACTGATCAATATGTTGGAGAAGGCCAACACGAATAGCTCGGTCATTGGAGGCAAAGAGTTTAACTATTGTTGGAAGTACCTAGATATGAATATAGAAATCCAACAAAAGAATGGGGTTGAATCCTAATTAAAAAGTGCAAATAAACTTATGCACTGTAAAAGGGAAAAGATAATGGTTTCCATGAAAGTATGAAAATATTATTTACCTTTACATTAAACTCCTCTGCTGAAAGCCAGGAACCCATTTTCAACAACGCTGTCAAAGCTGAGGCAGCAGCTGAACCAAATTCAAGGGCAGAAGCTAATAAAGGAAGTAACTGAAAATACAAAACATAAGAATTATAAAAAATTGGATAAAAAAAGTTTATCCGATCATAGTTTATTATTAGAAATTCAACAGAAATATACCTTCTTCAACACTATCTGGCGAGGAAGTTGCTCAGCTAAATTTGGAAGCTTGCGGAAGAAGGTGTCTCTCTCCACACTATCTTTCAAACTGAGAATTTCCATGAAATGTATTGTGTCTACCAGCTTATTTTGAAAATATTCTGCATATCAATTATTGAAGAAACCAAAACTATATAAAAGATAGGATTTTAATAAAATCATATCAGGAGCCCAAGTTATGACAATCTCAAAACAAGAAAGGCAGATGTTTAGATAGAATGAGTTATACAGATTAATAAAGCAAATTTTCTTTGTTGTTTGCAGGTGATCATTTTAGCACAAAATCCCCATCTAAATCTGGACAGGCTAAAATTCTTTTTTTGATTTAGAGATGCTAATATCACTATTTAAATAACCACAATTGCTTCACATACATATTACCATGACAAAATGAATCCCTCTTTCCTCCCTTTTCTTGCACAATCAATCCTCTATGCAAGAAACTAAAACAACAGAAGATTTATCCCACTAGGTGAAGTCAGCTACAAGGATTGAATGACATCATTAAGCTCAGTTGAAGACCAAATTATCAGGGATATTATTCAACGTGAGATGATAATTTTCTCGAAAATACTTCTTGGTCTCTTGCTCCCCCTTGTCAACCATCTACTCTCCTCTTAGTTGCTTCTTGTGGCCTTCTTTGCATATGTTCAAGTCAGCTTAATCAATTCATTGTCATTTTTTCTTCAATTGACCCCATACCAGTATCTCTTGGTATATTATAGTTTATACCTTGTCCTTTCTTATGTGGCCACACATCCATCTTTACAATTCATTTTTCTACTTGCACCTTTTTATGTTGTTCCTTTAAACCCCAATGTTCAATACTATAGAGTATAGTTGAATGCACAGCAGTACAGATAAAACTTCAAGCCTGATAGATAATTTGCGATCACAAATAACTCAACCTGTCTTTCTCCATTTTAATAACCCAGTTATCTGTAACATCATTAACTTACCCTCATTTTGTATCATTGATTCCAAATATTTAAACTTATAAACCCGTAACAGGACATTTTCCCTCGTTTCCACATGCAATTCATTTTCCTCTTATTTCTTGCCAAAATTGCAATTCATATGTTCTATCTCACTCCTACTAAAACAAAAACCCTTCACTTCCAAAGTATGTTTCCAAAAGTTTAAAGCTAACTTTTTCCCTTGATTCCTCAATCAAAACTATATCATCCATAGAAAAAATGCAATTAGGTATTAACTCTGTTATATTCCTGGTAAGCATATCCGAGATTAGATTAAATAAGACTTAATTACACATTTTACCACCCAATTATCATCATTCTTTTGCGAATTTTATCACTCAAATAACTTTTTGTGCATTTTACCACCAAATTTTCTATTTCTCAACATTTTACAACCCATTTTTTTTGCATGTTTACAACAAAAAAGGTAAACAAAAAATCATTATTTTTGTCTGATGTATAATCTCTCTTATACAAGTATTCATGTACGTATAGGATCCTATATAGCTTACAATATAAACCACAAAATACATGAATCCTTCAAAGAAAGATGCAAAACTACTACAATGTTAGGTGAACCATTTCCACATATGATTAAGTATAAATACATCAAGGAAAACTCACCACTGTTTTCTATAAGCTTTGATGTGTTTAATCTACGAGAGGGCAGGGAACTCAATAATCGTTGGTAATCTGGAAGCAGAGACTGTGAGACAAAAAAATAACAGAGAAGTGAAAAATGAACTTTTCAAATAATAAAACATAAAACACAACCAGCAAACTAAAATAAAATACCCTTTAATTACTATATGCAGCTATAAAAACCATGAAGGAGAATAAAATGACGCTGCTGACCTTGGGGATGGAACCAGTGTTGCGTAACTCCTCTGTCTTGCCCAACTTCAGACCAGAGAATACCTCATAAATTAGGCAGCCTATAAAATTATGATTTTTAAATATGTTAAGACATAGAAGGAAAACAGACAGCAGACAAAATTGAGTGAACCTACATATCACTCCAAACTCTAATAGTTTAAACTAAATTTTTCATGGAGATTTTATATCCTCTAATAAAACACATGAATAAATAAAAACATTCCTAATAATAAGTATATAATCTAGATGTTTTTTATTACATAGGATCAGTTCCTTATTTCTATAATTACAAAATAAACATCGAAAAACTAGTTCTTTATCTCTTAGTTTGATCCAACTCTCTTAGTTTCCTTTGTTCAAGTCCCACATTTTCCATATTATATCTTTTTCTATTTCCTATTCCTAGATAATTTTAAACCAAACTATGTCTGATGACCCTAATTAAGCAGATTATTTTCACATGACCTTGTGTAACCAGTTCCTTCTTGTCTCGTTTTTATCTAGTTTCAAAATTTGCAGAACCCCCTAGTGTAATTTCACAAACTAGAAAATAAGTTTATTTAATACTCTCAGTGGAACTACCCTAATTCTAAACGAGAACAAATTGTAAAATATATATTGGGGGTCATGTGATCAATTGACTAGTCTTGGCAGTTGGCAAGAGTAACTGAAACTTCACCCTAAGCTAGAAGCATAAATAACAGTGTTCCTCCTCCTGTGTTTATTCCTCCACTCCACTATATAAACCAATCTGCTATCACTATGAATTATTATCTGAAAGAACAGAAGGAAAAAAAAAACGTACCCATGCCCCAAGAATCAATGGCCCATGAAGGAGACTTCTTAATTGCATCCCAGTCTGATTTCGCCAACTCCATTGGTTTGTATTGTGATCCAACAAGCCATGCATATTGCTGAACAGGAAATATGAAAATTTGTGAGGGCAATCTTTGATCTCCCTATTCCATACCCTTTATTTCTAAATAAAGAAGTCCAGATCAAATCACTATAAGGGAGCATCGACAATATCAAATTTTTCACAAATCATATGGAAAGTCTTAAAGTTAGAGATGGCCAAAATGTGTGAACAGAATTAAGTCTGCAGAAGAGTTAGCATGACATGGTCATTTAAGTGTTAACATAAATTCAAATAGCAGTGCCAAACTAACAAGAAAACAATATATTGCAAACAGAAGCACGTATATACCAGCATTTGACCAGAAGATGTTTCATTACTCCCATCAAACTCAGATAGAACATCAAAAGCATGAAGCTTCCAGTCCAAAGTCGGTGTCACAACAACACTAGCCAAGCACACATTACCATGAACCTGCAGCAGAGAGAACTTGTCAAGAAATGATTAAATAAAAGAGCCAAAAGAAAGAAACTCATAAATACTCACAAGTTTACAATCATTATTCAAGAAGCTCACAGCTTTAGCTATTTGATGAAGACCCAAAGCATAATATTCATCCCTACATAGCCCAATAGCGGAGAAAACAAAACAAGTGACTACCATCGATTCCTCAATTCATGGACTAAATGATACTTGAAAGTCACTCATAAAAAGCAACAACAGAAATGGATATCACACATCGTGTGCAATTTTCTAACCTTATTCATTATATTAATAACTCTACTGATACTTGAACGTCACTCATAAAAATAAACAAAAATAGACAACCGTAAATGATCTGTATACTAATGTTTTTACATTATTATCCAGTCATAATATGGTAAGTGTGTTGATTTTTATAATAACTACCTTAAAGTCGAACTATACAAATTTCTACATTGCCAATGCCTAGAAATTGAACTCAACACATAAGGCATCACGTTACGCGGAACTATAGAACTCCACGCATGATTCTAAACCAACAATAACTCTTCACCAAAAAAACAACAATAACTCAATTGATACCTTTGTGTACCTTCAAGCCCTAACTCCTTGATTTTCTCAGATAGCGGCATCACCGGCTCAGTCACAATATATATCGTAACCTTCGGCGTACCTGCATCGTAAGTCTCAATCTCGGCGCTGTGAAGAAACGACAATATATTCGGATGCCTAACCTGAAAACCAGCACCACAAAGCACTGTCAAAACCACGCAATCCACAAATCCAAGCAAAAAAACTTAAAAAATTCAAAAATTAAGAAACTCACAGTTCGAAGACGCTTGACGCCGTTGCGCGCAGCAGCTAAGTGGCCGTCCTGAGCATTGGAGCCTGAGAGAGAGAAGACGGAGACAGGAGAACCGTCGTCCTGAAATAGTGGCGTGGCAGTGTTATACAAAGGAATAACCGAATAACCACACATGAAAACATATTCATTGTACACCTAATTGAAACTCTTCGTTTCACTCTATCTCTCTGGCGTTATCTCGTCATATAAGCTATCTCTACAGGTGTAGATTAGATTTAGGTGTTCGTGAAACGTGTATTAGTGAATTGGAAGGGAATTGCGGAGATTACCTTGGAGGTGCCGCGAGAGTGAGTCCACGAGCCCCAAGCGGAAGGGAAAGGTTCGCCGATGGTGTACGGGAGATCCTTGAGGCCGGTTCCAGATCCACCAACGACCTCTTTGAGGAATTTAAACATCGTGATCGGAATCGGCAATAGCTGCGGTGGTGGTGGCGGTGGCGGTAGAGAGGGAGAGGGCGCTAATCACTGACGGTGGCTGGATCTGATCGCGTGTAGCGCGGTCCAGTGGTGCACGCGAGACCGTTAGGCAAGGTGAAACACACACCTGTTTTGTATTTGTGAAGCAGTGTTCATAGACTTAAATTTTCAGATTAATTGAAATTGGGAATATTATAATTATTATTTTTGTTTTATTCTTTAATTGTTTTTTTCACTTGTATCCTTATTTTTATAATTATTATAGTAGTAATTTGTTAAGAGTAATGAAATAAAGATATTTTTTTGTCTAAATATAGCAATAATTTGTATTTCATGGGCTCCTCGATTAGATTTGTTAACCTTCAACACTACTAAATATGCAATGAAAAGAAATAACAAACTTGATTTTAGGAAAAAGAGGTGATGTACTAGTAGCATAAACATGACTTTATTATCATCTAATAAAAAAATTATTGTGTATGGTAAGTTTTGCTCACTTTTAATAATTACTTTAAAAGTTACAATAACGATAATTTGCAAATATCCATAAAATAATTATTTGTATTTGGGTGACAAGTAAAAGTATTTTACATTAGTTTTATATTGAGAATGCATAAGCATAAAACTCTATTTGATTTGTTAGTACCTTAGTGTTTATATTTTATAGGGATCGAAAGAGAAGAGAAAATGTAGAATTTGATGTACTAGAAAACCTAAGACACAGTGAAATTTTAGATAATCAATTATAAGTAATGTATATATTTAATTATTTTAATAATTATACTATTAATATGTATTAGTATTTTATTGTATTATAATAAAAACAATAAAATAATTAATAAAACAAATATATTTAATATTTTGTAAATATATGTGTTATATTATAAAAAATAATTAAGTAAAATAAAAATATTAAAATAATAAATGAAATAAATTAAGTTAAATTTTATACCTTGTAAATAATTTATTTTAATATAATTTTATTTTAAAATCTAAATTTTGTTTGTTTGTTGAAGTTTTATAGTATTTTTTATTTTAGTTTACATTTTTTAAAGTTATTTTTTACATTAAATTATTTTTTTAAAGTATTTAAATATATTAATATATAACCAAATTTATTTATCACCTCATTTAAATTTATTATAAATTTTCCATTCAATTTCACTTAGTAAAAAAATCTTACTTTCCACTTTTTTTTTTTCTTTTTCATACTCACTCCAATCTAAAGATAGGAATTATAATTTTTCTATTTAAGAATATTATTATTATGGACATGTTCTGGTGATAAAATTAAAACCATGTAAAAGAAGAAAACTTGAAAAAATGTATAAAATTTGTATAAATCTTTACAGATTTGAGATAAATTATATTGTTCATGTTAAAACAAGTAAAATTTACTTGATTAGTAGAGATAATTTATATAAACTGTGGACCTAATTTATATAAACTATAGACCTACTAAACTTTTATTTGAGTAATTAGTAAAGTGGGCCTAATAACTACACTCCTAAAAAGAAAAATAATAAATAAAAATCAAATTCGGATATATATATATATATATATATATGTTATTACAACTACTTCTCCATTTAAATTAAATATCTTTTATAATTAATATTTGAATATTCACTTAATCATGTATTCTTTAAAATAGTAATTGGTTAATACCGAATATGATTAATTAAAAAAATAATGAAATTATAAATATAATAATTCACAAATAATAGAAGATAAGCGATCATAAACCTTCGGTAGGTAGAACACTTCTAAAAGTTTTATGTGTTTTTTAATTTGAATATATCTCTATTGATTTATTATATTTAAATATTGATTGTTGTGAAAATTAAATCGAGTATTTGAATGATTTAATTTAAATGAAATAAGATTATACGCGGATTGAAAAGATTGAATGTTTTATGTAAATTAAATTTATATGGATATATTTTGATTTATATTGAAGAGAAATTGTTTAGAAAAAAATACTATATTAGCAACATGTTTAGTATGTAAAATGAAGGTTGAAGTTTTATTCATATATTTTAGGTATTCCGGAAAGCAGTGTTTTATCTACCCTAATTAAGCCACAACATGTGAGTAAACGATATTAATAATTTGTCTATGATAAAAATGGTCTCTTTATAAAAGAACAATAACTACCACAAAGTCGATTGATGGAATGAGTATTTTATTTTTCAGTAAAGTCATTTTTCCTTCTTAATTTCCTATAACTTTATTCTTTTATTGATTTATTGAATTTAAATAACAACTTATATATTGTAATATATATATACATATATATATATATATATATATATATATATATATTTTTTATTATTATATATATTGTAATATATATATATATATATATATATATATATATATATATATATATATTTTGTAATATTAAATATAATGTGAATGAATCGTGTATATATGAATGTATGATAACTATAAATATGTGAATTTTGTATGATACAAAATTAAATGATATTACATTGTTAAGAAATAATCCATGAACCACCTAGAAGATAAAACCAAAAAACTTTATTTTGAAAAAAATGGATTGTAATCATTATGTTTTGTAAAAGCTCAATGCACCGAACAATATAATATTGATAAATGTATATACATATAAATATTTAATAGTTAAATTAATTTATGCTTCAGTGGGGTGTCAAAACCAGTATAGTCAGACAAATTAAAAACATAATCTTAGACCATTTTCACATGTTAAGGTTTTGGTTTCTTCTTAAAAAATATGTTTTTTTTTTTTTTCTTAATTCAAAATTGTTATACTCCCACATGAAACAAATATTTTTTTCTTGACCTTGTAGAGGTGAAAGAGAATGTGAAGTTGCGTGTGTGGAATTGGAAGAAGGGTGAGAGCGACGAGCACAGATCATAGCCCATTCATGCATTCTTAGCGTTGATTTGTCTTCTTCCTTTTCCAATCCCAATCCAGAGTAAGCCTAACTAAACTAACCTCTGTCGATACTTTGCTACAATTAGGGAGAAACAAAGGCAAAGAAACAGAATCGGGGCTTCCCCAACCCCAAGCAACAACAAAACTTTCTTCCACCGGCCATTTCCATTTGACCATCATTGCTACTTAGAAAGGAAACTCTAAACCCCATATGAATCACATGCCAAATCTCATAAATCAATAACCGCACTTATATTAATTCTTCCGTCTTTTCTTCATTCCCCATTACAATGGTTTCCCTGTCAACCACCACCCCCCTTTTCCCCTTCACTTCACAAAACGCTTCCACCAGAATCCCTCCTCCCAATTCCTTTAGTTACAGCAAGCAGCTTGATAGGGATCAGAGGAAGGTTGTATGCGCCTGCATCGCTCCTCCGCAGAATTTCAAGAGCCAGGACTCTTCCCATATTAATTTCAATGTAAATGTCCACAAGTTGATTTCGCTTTTTTGCTTCACTAATCAGATTTTGTTGTTGGGGTTGGTGTTAAGTGAGTCTGGGGTTCTGGGTAATCAGAAAGTTTTGTTTTTTTTTCTTCTTATGGGTATCTGGCTGACATCAAGGTTGTTGCCAGGGTTTGCACAAATCAGAACAGCTGAGCGCGGGGCGGGATCGCGATGATGATTCTGAAGTTCTTATTGAGTGTAGAGATGTGTACAAATCTTTTGGGGAAAAGAAAATCTTAAATGGTGTCAGCTTCAAGGTGAGGGATTATGTACCTGACAATGGTTTTGGTTAGATACACTTTTCTATGCACTTGTAGGAAAGGAAAATAAGAAAGTAGAATGAATTGAGCTTTTTCCTTGACTTCAATTAAAATCAATTTAAGCACTCAACTTTCATAGAAGCTCTCTCTTATAACTTCTGTGAAAGGTAAAGTAGATAAGTTGATTATAACTTATGAGAGAGACTAAATTCATTTTATCTTTTATTGCTTTCTCTTATGAAGATTATATAGAGATTTATCCAAACATAGCCATACCCTTGTGTTTGGTTTGCCTCTTTCATTGTTTCCTATCGAGTGTGTTATCTAGCATGAAATATTGAAGTGGTGAATGCTTACAACAATGACAACCATGTCATGACCCTTGTGTGAGGGAACCCTTTCTTTTAATTAATTCATTTAGGGAAAGAAGTGTATTAAATGAAAGCTAGTTGTCAATAGGTCGTCTTAAAAAATTTTGGAGGCTATGTTCTAGTCATGAAAATTAGGTCACTCCATATTTGGGATGCAAAAATACAAAACAAAAGACTGGTGCAAATTTGTGAGCTTTTAAAATTATGGGGTCTCTCAATAAATGAAGGTCTGCTTGCACAAGTTGTTTTACGGGCCTAATTGTCAGTAAAGAGTAGGGGAGATCTAGCTGACTTGGAGTTTGCTAAACTTTTTTTGTCTTTTGTGTAATGAATAGATCAGGCATGGTGAAGCTGTTGGAATAATTGGTCCCTCTGGGACTGGTAAATCTACAGTTTTGAAGATTATAGCAGGACTTCTTGCTCCGGATAAGGTAAGTTTCTGATTTGGGATTTGGTTATTCGATTTTAGTTTCATTTAAATGAGTTCATTTCTTGATTGCTATCACTGTCAAATTAACAGGGGGAAGTTTACATTCGAGGAAAAAAGAGGGTTGGTTTAGTAAGCGATGATGACATATCTGGTCTTCGGATTGGATTAGTAAGTTTCAGAGTAATATGCAATATGCTAATTCTTGGGCGCTATCATGCTTCCATTGTAATTTTGTATTTTTAATCCTAAACAGGTTTTCCAAAGTGCCGCACTCTTTGATTCTTTGACTGTTCGTGAAAATGTTGGTTTTCTCTTGTAAGACAACTTTTCCTTTTAAACTTCATTTCATTTTTTACATTGTCGTCTAAAATGTGATAAAACTGATTGATTAAGTAGTTCTTAAATCTTCTATTTTATTTGTTTTGTTTCTGAACTATTTAATTGTTCAGGTATGAACACTCGAGCATGTCTGAGGACCAGATATCTGAGCTTGTCAAGGAAACCTTGGCTGCAGTTGGATTGAAGGTATGCATGTGGTTCATAACCATTAACACAAGGCAGCAGATACTGCACAAAGGGTAGCAGTAGTAGCATAGATTTCTTTTCTGACACTGAGAAAGTTGCTCCTTACTCATACTACTGGATTGCTGTTAACACAGCCATAATGTTTTACAAAAGACTAACTTCTCACACCTTTTTTTGCAGGGAGTTGAAGATCGGTTGCCTTCTGAGTTATCAGGTGGGATGAAAAAGCGAGTTGCTTTAGCTCGATCTATTATCTGTGACACCACAAATCAATCAATTGAGCCAGAGGTGTGTTAGCTTCCTATTTCTTTCCTTAAGTAGTTGGTAATGTTTGAAATTTTTACTGCCAGAGAAGAGAACTTTTATTCTTGGATCCTTATGTTTCAAGCATAAGTCTCACATGATCAACATGCGCCCTCCTCTTCTGTTTATAAAATATACATGTTTTCACTTCTGTATAGGTGCTTTTATATGATGAACCAACTGCTGGGCTTGATCCTATTGCATCTACTGTTGTTGAGGATCTGATTCGCTCAGTGCACATAAAAGGACGAGATGCTCGTGGAAAACCTGGGAATATTGCATCTTATGTGGTTGTTACTCACCAACATAGTACCATTAAAAGAGCCATTGATAGGTGATGATTTTTTTCATAATGATGGGATATTTTCCTGTCCCCGTAAGCCTCTTAATTTGCCCAGAATTCATGTATCCTAATTTGCAAAGTTACTTCATAAATACAGATTGTTGTTTCTACACAAGGGAACGATTGTTTGGGAAGGAATGACTCATGAATTTACAACTTCAACAAATCCAATTGTTCAGCAGGTTAGTTGTTTTGCTTTAAGAGTTAACAAGGATTTGTTTCTGAAATCTTTTACTGTGGGAACTCAATTTCTTAATCTAGGGATGGTATCTTAATATAACATGTAGAAAGGTTTATATAAAAGAAAGTATTACTTTTCTGTTCAAACTTCAGATGTATTGTCCGTGAGAGAATGCACCTTTAGTATTTTTCACTTGAAACACTGTCCCTAGAGGAACCAAAATTGAAATTGTTATCGATGTGAATGATTTCAAGAAAAAGATTGCTAGTATTATTCATGTTTGTAAGAAGTAATATATGATGGCGATGACTAATTTTTCTTTATTTTAATAATGTCCAAGAAGTATGTTTTTAACTTGTTTTAGTACAGAATTGTGATTATACAATAATCATATCTTTTGAATTCTATACATTTCTTTTCTAAACATTTATTACCCGTACCGTATCCTAAATATTTTGAGAATAATCGCACTGTTGTTTGGTATCATATATGTATTTTTTAGAATAATCACACCGCTGTATCATATCCGATAAACATAGTACCTGTGTGCATGATTTTTTATTACAAAATTCAATCATCACTAAATAATAATGTTAATAATTGATAGTGTGATATTTTGTTGTTGTGGCAGTTTGCATCCGGGAGCCTAGATGGTCCTATCAAATATTAGAACAGTACTGAAATTGTAAAGTGGATAACATGGATTATGGCTGGTTTTGGCTACCCTGGAATGTGCAGATACCAATGGATAATAAACTGGTTGCAACAAGGATTAACGAGCTTATCAGGGTTTTGGTATTAAATTCCAATTTGACTTCTATAGAATTGGCTACTGCATCAGATTAGAGGCCGGCAATGACAATTTTTCCTTTTTTATGCTTAGAGGACAGCTTATTATTACTGTTACTGATGACTAAATTCATTGGCAATAGAAGGCGCTTTACACGACGCCAGATTTTAGAAAAGATTGGTGGAACAGATGTATTTAGTTCTATGCGGAGAATTCGCTATGCTAGATTGTGTGTTTGTAAGCAATTCATTATAATCAATAAATCTGCTTCATGATTTTGGATTTTCTTAGTCCCAAGTCCTCCCATAATAAGTTTTTTGCCATCAAAATCAAATATCGTGAAGACTTTTAGTATGGAATATGTACGTTTTATCAAATATTCTTAACACTTCATTCAGTCATTTTAACCAACAACTAAGTTTTAAATAACTCTTATAGTTTCATGCAATATTTTTATTTTCACCAACTACTTTCAATTTTACTTAACTAATGTCTCGGAACACTCTTAACATTCTCGAATCACACGGTTCGAGTTTGTAACGATAAAGCCCACAAAATAAAGTTGATCACTTACAATGGAGGTGTGATGATTGTAATAAAAATCTTAAATATATGAAAAATCTGCTCCATTTATCTTGTCTTCGCTATACTTCATCAACTAGCGATCTCAAGGCAAAACACCTACGGGGAAAACTTAGGTTCCCCAAGCCAAGAAAAGAGCTAGGGTAATCTATAATGATACAAGTTCTCTTCCCCAAGCCAAGAAAAGAGCTAGGGTAATCTATAATGATACAAGTTCTCTTCCAACAAAACGTTCTTGCAAATCTGCAATTTGATGACCAAGATCAAAATTTCACCATAACTAGACCAAATCAGTATGTTTCCTGCAGCTGACCACATTGATTATGAATATTGGATGCGGTATGCAATCTAAACTAACTGCAACCAATTCCAGCAAAAGAGAAGAACAGCCAACCATTCGGTTTTTCCCCGGCTGAATGATGCAGGACTAGTCTTCACTCAGTTAGATAAAGCCGGTTGCCAGTGTTATGAGTGTTCTTTCAACCTTTTGTAACTCATCATAACATTTTGATCCTGTTATTATGAGTGTTCTTTCAACCTTTTGTAACTCGTCATAACATTTTGATCCTGTTATTCTGAGACACTTGTTCATTAATCATGAGATAACACTGGCGAAGTTGATGGCCAGATAGTATTGCTAGTCACATAAAGTGTATGCTCACTTGAAACTGAGAAGCAAGCTACCAAATTACAAATTGGAATTTACAGGAGAGTTGTAACTGTCACTGTCACAAAAATCAAATCAAATCAAACTTTGGTTTGAAGAATGTAATTTCTTGCCCTTGCTGAACAGAAGAGAACAACAACACCAAAATCAAAACTAACAAAGGCGCTGATAAAGAAAATCCCCAGAGATATTGGTCCCTCCATCCTATCTTCTCTGAAAGAACTTCCTTTCACAGATTGAGTCCTTCCATCATCACACACTCCACTGGAAGATTCCATGCACAGATCCGGATTTCCAGCAAATGCACCAGGAAATCTCCCATATCCTTGTTTCTGGGGAACATACCCAGAAAAACAGTTGTAAGACAGATTCAAAATGGACAGATCTTGAAGGCTAGAAATGTTTCCTGGGATATGTCCTGACAAGAAATTATGTGACAAATCTAAGGCTTTCAAACTCTGCATTTTCTGCAGACCTGGAAGCTGTCCATAGAGAAAGTTGCATGACAAATTCAGATATTCTAGGCCAGCTAGGCCAAATAAGCCCCTTGGAATCTCTCCGTGGAGCAAGTTGCTGGATAGATCGATTCCAACCATTGAGGATAGATCATAAGAGAAACTGAGTTGATTGCTATCAGAAACAACAGCTGAAACTCTCAGTTTAAGATTTCTTGCTGCAACCAATGGCTCTTTAACAGTGACATTCCTAGTGTTAAATGTCAAGGTACCCTTAAAATTAATATCAGGGATAAAGCCAGAAAAATTGTTATGTGATAAATCCATTGTTTCTATTGCGTCAAATGTGAACAACCAACTAGGCAAATTTCCACTGAACTTATTCTGAGCAAGGGACAAATACCTGAGGTTTGACCATTTCGTTATTGCATCATTCAAGGATCCAGAAAGCTCATTGGAACTAAAATCTACAATCTCGAGAGATTTACATCCAGCCAGAGTGAGTGGGATAACCCCGAAAAACCTGTTGTTGCTTATATCCAGTATCCTCAAGGTATCCAATGCATCAAACTCCGGTTGAATTACACCAGAAAGATTGTTGTTATTCAGTATTAGAGCATACAGCTGAAAGCACCCAACAATGCTGAATGGAATGGTACCAGACAAAGAGTTGTGTGAGAGATCAATGACCTCAAGATAGGTCAAATTTCCAATTCTGGCAGGAATTTCTCCGGAGAGAAGATTATGTGAGAGCAACAAGGCCTGCAAACTTTTCAACTCAGTAATTTTCACAGGAATTTCACCAGAGAATTGATTGTGAGAAAGGTCAAGAAGAACAAGGCCAAGTTTCTCGGTAGTCTCAGCAATTTTACTGGGAATAGGACCAGAAAAATCATTGTAACTCAAGTCCAAAGCAATAAGTTTCTCTGAAAACACAAGCCTAGGATATATTCTATACTTCAAATGGTTCCCTGACAGGTTCAAATGAGTCAAAGCTTGCAAGGAAGCAATACAAGCAGGCAGTCCCCCCACAATAGAATTGTTAGACAAATTCAACACAGTTAGAGACTGAACTGAAGCTGAAAAGCAGGGCAAAGTACCACTAAACTGATTGGAAGCAAGATTGAGCAAAACCAGAGGCTGCTGAAAACCAACCAGATTACCAGACAAGAGATTGTTCTCAAGGTCCAAATACTTGAGGGACTTCAAGAAAAGCAAGCTCTCAGGTATCTCCCCACTAAATGAACAGACACCAAGATGTAGCCTTTCCAGATTTGTAGAGAAGTTTCCAATCCAAGAAGGCAGTGGACCACCCAAACCAGGGTTCCCACTCAAAACAAGCTCAGTGAGGTGCCTGAGCCTCATGAAAGAGTCTGGTATCCCACCGTGAAACCTGTTATGGCTGAGATCAACAACTCTTAGGTTGAGCAAATTTCCAAAACATCCAGGAAGAAGGGAAGTGAAGTTGTTGTGGGACAACCCCACCTTGCTGAGGTATGAAAGCTGGCACAAACTGGGGTGGATTTCTCCTGACAGATTCATACTGGTTAGGTTGATGGAAAGCACCCTCCCAGTTATGTTGTCACAGGTGATTCCACTCCATGAAGTGCAGTTGGAGCCTGCCCAGTTGGACAAACTCTGGTAGGGGTCTTGCAGCCTTGACCTGAACAGACGAAGAGAGTTTTTGTCTTGTACGTGAACATCAACTGAGAGTGAAGGGGTTGCACAGAGAAGAATCACAGAGAGGAGAGTGAAGGGGTGCCATAAACACTGGAGGGGTGAGGTGAGTGCCATCACCATCAGCATGAGAGTAAAGCTGCAATTTTGAGGAAGGGGAAGAAGAGTTTGAAGCAAAAAGAGAAGTGGGGGTTGAGGATTTGAAGCTTAGAATGAAAACATGATGAAATGGACAGAAAGAGAGAAAGAAGAGAAGGGAAAGAGGAACATGGTCTTACACATTGGTCTTAGGTTGGTTGGTTGTGTTGTGTCACGCTGATAAAGTGAGAGTGTAACAGGTAAAAGGAGGAGGGTTTAGGTTAGATGAACAAAATAAAGTGGCTTTGTTGTGCTTCTTAATTCTCCCTCTTTACCTCTTTCTCTCTGTTGCATTACACTTTATCCCTTTTTTAAGTTTCTCTTGTGCTGTGTTGTGTCCCAGAAAAAGCTTTGTTCTTGGTAAGATATATATATATATATATATATATATATATATATATATATATATATATATATATATATTTATATATATATATATATATATATATATATCTTTTTATAAAGGTTGCAAAATAAAACTAAGGTAGAGAATTCCACTCCTCTTCTCTCTCTCATTGCATGGCCATGTTAAAATAATTGCATGGTTATCTAAAATTGATTCAATGATTTAATATATATATATATATATATATTTAGATGATTAATTTTATTTGAATATTAAAAAATTCTTTTATGTAATATATATATGATGTGAAATGAAAGTTAATAATAGATTACAAAATTTTAAATGCATCCACATAACTTGTTTTAAAATATATTTTTTTTACTGATATAAAAAAAATTAGACAAAAAACTTATTTTATTGAGAAATTGTGTGAAATTTGAAATTTTCAGTTATCCCTTATAAATAGTCACTTAATATATTTCAGAAAAATGTGTCTTTTGATTTCTTTTTGGTCAAAACTTGGTTCTTATTTTTTAAAATTGATAAATTAGTTTCCAACATTTTAAAAACTGTAAATTTAATCTTTTATCCAACTATAAAAAATATCAAATATTAAATTTAATATAAAAATAATTAATGGATTTAAAAGTGAAAAATCAAAACAATTTGTTTTGACAAAAAGAATATAGGGATTAAAATATATCTTTATAGAATTATACTTTTAAATTCATATAAATATACAGTTATATATTAAAAAATTCTATAAATCCCTCAAAAATATAAAAACGAGTTATTATTATTAAAATAATCAGTCTTTAGATATGTCCAAACTTATATAATTACTCATCTAAATAATTATATCAAAATCTTTCAGTTTATCTAAATGTCATTTGAGAGAGAAAAATTATCCTAAATAATATAAAATAATTTTACATTGTCACCTAATAAAATATTATTATGTATAATAATTTATTTAATTCTTATGATAATTATTTTAAAAATCATAAGTTATTTATAATTAAATAGAAGTGTAAAATCGTATCATTGTACTTGCAATTGTAGCTTTTTTTAATATGATAATAATTTGATAGATAGAAATATTTCATCAGCCAACTTTTAACTTTTAACTGTGTATTTTTGTACAAAAATATAAACTTATTTTTAATTAAATATATGTGTATTTTCAAACAATTTTTAACTTAGGATATTAAGACAAATAAGTTAACTAGTTACTAGTAAGTAGTTTTTTTATAAAACAATAGTAAATAATTATGACAATTAACTTTGATACGACGAAATTAAACCATTAAAAAAATACTAACACCGTACTTTTTTTAATATATATTATGAAATTATAAAATATCTTAGAAAAATAACATTGATCATTTTTAATTATATCGTATATTAAGCACCAATATTAGAGAATGACATGTTTTCAAAATTTCTTCTGTTTTTATTAGTAAATTCTTTATACATTTTTTTTTCACTACACCGAAAATGCAGTAAAAAATTATATAAAGTACACTAAAATTAATATCATCAAATTAAATGAAAAATAATAATTTGCAATTAGACCGTGTTTGAAATTAGTGGCACGCGTACGAGTTAGCCTCTAAACATAGGATAATTTAGGTAATAAAATATCTATACTTATATTTATTTTCATAAAATATTGTAGATAAATATCAAAATTTAAGTTCATTTACTAAATAAGTTTTCAATTAATTGCAATTTTCTTCAAGGAATGTGTATATGTTCCAATTCCAGGAATTTATGCCCCCTATATGATCTTCACTTTCTTTTTTGCCCCCACCTCTCTTTTATTTATTTATTTATATTTTATTATAAATGAAAAAGACTAATGTTTTATCTGCATACTTTTACAATTAAATTATTATTATATAACTAATTTAATTTTTAAATAAAAAGTAAGGCGTAAATACATTATTTACTGTATAATACTTTTCACAAAATAAACAATTTAAACGGTCAATTTCTTTTCTCTTATTAGATGATATTTTCATTCAGCACATATTTTGTTCAATTTTTTTTTATCTCAAGTTTATATATAGTTTCATTTTCATTTTTTTATGTAAGTTAATGAGACTTTTCTTTACACACAATTCCTTTTATTTAAAAAGCCTGTCAAATTCTTCATATTTTAAAAACACGTTAAGGTTTTGTTTGTTTTCTAAGTTCAAAGAAGTGACTTTTAAATTATGTTTTTTAAAGAGTTAGATTGTGTTGGAAGGGATTTTTACGTATAAACATATTTGGTTTAATTACAAATATAAAAAATATTTTTAAATCTATTTACAATTTTAGGTTTTCAAAAAGTTATTCTAAATCATTTTCCTGCTTTCTTTAAATCCTTTTTCTTTTAAAATTTAATAAATTCACTAAAAAAATTAAGTTTGTTTTTAAAATGAGATTATTTTTTCTATAAAAAGGGTTGAAACATTAACATTTATTATAGTTCGAGTTTCGATAGTGATATTGTAAAAAAACTAGTTAATGATATATAGTAGGAATACATGAAAAAAAAAACACGCTGAAGAAAAAAAAAAAAAAACACGTGCTTAGAGATCCTTATGATTAGAAAATAATGATTTAAAATAATTTTAATTAATCATAAACTCATGAATTATGTGTGGGTTAAACACTAAATTCAAGAATTATGTGTTGGTTAAACACTGGTATATGAATTATGTTAAAGATAGAAAAAAAAGGGGAATAATATTATTGGATATTACTGTTTTTCTTTTCTTCCATATGAATTTTATCAGCATACTTGGTGGTTTGTGTTGATTATTAAAATGTGACTAATTGAATTATTTATTTTTTAATATTTGTTAATAAATTTAAAGTTTGCTCTAAACAAATACATAAAATAATAATAATAATTTAGGATATAATTATATTTAATAACATAATACTAGTTGTAATATACACAATTATATATATATATATATATATATATATATATATATATATATATATATATATATTTTTATATCTTTTTTTTTATTTTTTTTTTTTTT
>Ga0209700_103371_pt1 | contig 30781 bp, 17 predicted proteins | sample SiratroredBW_FD_187528 | JGI IMG/M metagenome (GOLD analysis project Ga0209700, IMG submission 187528) | Root nodule microbial communities of legume samples collected from California, USA - Siratro red BW (SPAdes) (version 2) | ecosystem: Host-associated > Plants > Roots > Nodule | place: USA...
ATAATTTTTTTTTTTTTTTTTGTGCTTACTTCATTTTATTGGGAGAATTGAAGTTTGTTCCTGTCTTTTATGTTAATCTTTTCTATTGACTGAACATGAAAAGGTGTCGGCAGCAGGGTGCAGACACCAATATTGTTGTAGTGTTTTGCAGTGTGCTCCAATATTATATTATATGGAAGGTTATCCTTTCACTCAAGTTCTATAAATATTTAGAACTATATACAGATTCAGACAATTTATATATTCCTAAATAAAACAACTGTCAATTTCTGAATCATCGAACAGTCACCATTGGGGGCAAATTTTTCCCAACACTTGCTTTCATAATGTATATTTTTCTTTTCAAGGGGGTCAAGTAAGTGTTTGTATAATACATCAAATAACTTACTTCTAATTTGTTTAATTACACCTTTACTCAAGTGTTACTTAATAAGATTACTTGATTTTTTTTATTTACAACTTTGCATGTATAAAGTTGTTTTTAACTTATAAAATAAATTTGATTTCTTTTCTTTTCTTTGTCGGAATTTATGGAAAAATTTATTTAACTTGTAAATTTAAATTACTTTGGTTAGTCTATGGTATTGACTGTGTAAGTTTTCTTCTTCTTTTTCTTTTGTTTCTGTCCTTAATATTGCAGTACATTTCTTCTGTTATATTCTTTTAATTCTTTTATATTACCCTTTCTAACTATTTTAATACACTTCTTTTATTATTTTACTTTTTAGGAAACGTTTGATATTTTATAAAATTTTATTAAATTTGAAATGAATAAACTACCGAAAAACGTTTTCTGTTTCATAAATTTAAACTGAATTTATACAATCAATTATATTAACATTTTGTTTTACATTTATCAAAGTTCAACTAATTTGTTGTATAAATATACAACGAGTAACATTTTGGTTTACATTTATCAATGTTCAATTAGTTTTGTGTAATTTGATTTAGCATCCATTAAAGTATGAATATAAAAAATAAAAAGATTTCAATATCAATTAATAATCAATGTAATAATTAAATATATAATTTCAGTTTTATGTTTACCTTATTTAGAAAATACACCACACCTTTTATAACTGTAATTAAAATTTGTCTGGATGAACTGTTTCCTGATAATACATATGACGTAGATTTAATATCAATTAGGTAACTCGTGACATTATTATTATTATTATTATTATTATTGTTATTAAAGCAACTCGTTTTTTATTTCTAATAAATATAAATTATATATCCAAACTCATACATATATTCTTTATTCTTTGAACATAATCAAAGTAAAAAGAACCACATACTAATAGTTTTAATTAACAATCAATAATGAATTATTTATAAAGTTAAATACATTAATGTATTTTGTTTTCTTCTTCTTATATTATTATTATTATTCTATGTAGTGGACGAATTTTTTGATGAATTTAGCAAATAGTGTATAAATGAATTGTATTTTCACTTTCAAATATATATATATATATATATATATATAAGATAATTGAGGAGCATTAGGTGAATTGATGAGGAGAGCTTCTCAAATAATCCAATTAGAAAGTGTAAGAATTATTGGCATGATTCTTTGTCACTGGGTAGAGTCCTAATTTCCAGCCTGGCACTTTAGATGTCAATAGGAAAAAGCAGTTGTTAGTCCAATGAATGAGTTTATGAGTGGGAATGCTATTTTTTAAATTATTAATTACATTTAGTGGGGTTAATTTCTTAAAAAAGCAAATGTTATTACTTTAATTGAGTTAACTTTATCACAGTCAGGATTAATTTAATGTCATTGATCATTTAAAAGTAATAATTAAATAAAAGGAAATATAGAAAAAAAACAACATAAAGTTATAATAAAATTAAAGATGGCTTTTATTGATCACTTATTGTGTAGTAATTGTTTAAGGAATAGAGTTTTGCTGTTAAAATGATAAAATTAGGGAAATTTGGTAAATAACTTCATAAGTTAAAACCTAAACCAAAATTATTAAAATTATAATCTTGTAATACTATAACAACATAAAAATATTTTTAAATAACATATATATCGAAATGAATGTGAATTTGATGTCTTTAAATTCGATCCTCGAATCAGTGTCATTAAATTTATACTTTTAAATTCAAAGTGATATTTTTTATTTTTTTTTTCAAAGCAGTTATTTAGATTTATCGCATATCTTCTGCTAAATACAGATATCCAATTCAACCAATCATTCAGACTGAGAACAATGATTCTATCCATTTTAATTAGAGACTTGACACGAATTTCAAAGCTGTCTGCAAAGGAACGCACTTTAATATAGACCAGTTGCAGATCGTCACTCAAATGTCTTATTTTAAAATACCACTTTTAAGACTAATAAATATTTAAAGAAAATAAAATACTTATATATAAAATAAAAGCATTATGTAGAGTATTTTCACTGTAAGACTAATTTTATGACATCATAGTTTAATTGTTGTAAATTTCACTGTTTCAAATAATTTTTTAATATTTTTATAATTTTTAATACTTTTCTTTATTTTCTATTTAATTAATATTTTAATGTAAAAATAATAATTTAATTAATATTTTTATTTAAAAAAATACAGTAAGAAAAAATAATAAAAAAAATTATGTACAGACTTTAGAATATTTTACGAAGAAATATAAAACTTATTCTTTAGTGTACAAACACTTTAAGTAGAAGTTATCTTAAAGAATAGAATAAATCATGTTGTAGTTCACTCTTTATCTCTTTATTCCATTTCATTTTAAATTCATCAACTATAAAAGAAAATCTATATATTTTGCACCATCTTTGTCCCATAAGTCTAATATTTTGTGCTTACTTGCTTACTTTCCTCAAACAGATTCTGGCTGTAAAGTCTGCAAGGGTTACCTTTGCCAGCAAAAATGTATTGCATGTAACAATTGGAACAATGGAATCTCCTCCAACAAAGACAGATAAAAGTATATTTTCTATGAAAAATCATCCTAACTAAGAACAACTTCCGTCTTAGGAAACTTCGACACCACTCCATAAATTTTAATTAAATTTATTCTTATAAACCCTCAGTGTTTTTTAAGAAACTTTTTATTTTCCTATAATAACAATATCTATAATGTTCTGATTTGGTATATAAAAGGTGACTACATCATATGGTGTTTCTATAAAATTGGTTTAAGCATCTTTGTGATGTGACTCAATGAGTGAGCAAAGTTCCACGCTAAAAGTTCAGTATTAAAATTTTCATGTGAAGATTCAGAAACACAAGGAACAACACAAATAACTTTGATAGAAAGTAAATTATCATAAGTTAATACAAATTATTAACATTATTGGTAAATAATAATAAAAATCAGATATCTCAGATTAATTAAAAATAAAATTAACTTAAAAAAATTATTTGAATCAGAACTTATTTTAATAATATTTATTAAATTTATCATATCATTTGTTATTAAATTATTTATAAATATTTAATCTCACACTTAAAAGATAGATATCTTAATATAAAGAGTATATGTTAAAAGTTTTATATATAATAGAAATAATATCAATTTATAATATATAAATAAAAACAATTTTTATGATATTTATTAATTTTATAAGGATAAATTAAAGTTATTTTATAAAGAGTTAACGATATTATCTCATATTTATACCTTTTCTAGAGCTGTAATTAGTACGTTGTGTTTGAAGTGTCAAATAAGTTACATTATGAGGAGTTAATGAAACAAAAAATGGTTAGCTCCAGAAATTTCCTGAAGTAACATTACATGCCTCAAAACTCCATTTTCTGAAATATGTTTGGACAATAAACAGCCACTTCTTGTTTGGTTCCACTACAATGGTAGCAGTGAAACATGTTAAAACTACAAAAGAATGCAATATTATAATATTTTTAGTGTCAAAATGTAAATGTGAAATATTACAATAACACAGGACAAACCAAACAATCAACATAAACAAATGAATCAACTTTACGCTCCCACAGCAAGTACATGTTGATGTACAATGCTTATTACCTCTGTAAAATGTTATTATCTTCGAAATCCTTAATCGTAACGTAAAACTTTCATCAAGATTAGAAAACTTTTCGAACAGTCTACTTTTCCAATTCTTGCTATATGTTGATATTATGGCTTGATCATGCATGAACCATTTTATTATTATTTTTAATATGTGTACTAGTGGAGCATGTTACATTATTATTATTATTATTATTATTATTATTATTATTATTATTATTATTATTATTATTATTATATAGGACAAAAAGATAGAAACAAATTAAAAAAAGTTACATGGAAAAGAAGAAACAAGTGGCATTTGTTTGTGTCAGATATGATCGAGTTGGAGTTAATGACAAGAGAATGGAGATTAAAGTACAGAGTGGCAGTAAGGTGTAAGGTCATTCTCATCCCTTTCTTACCTACGCTGTCCCTTTAGTCCATAATAAATTACAATTAAATTTTTCTTCTAATTTTGTGTGGAATTCTTTGTAGATTTTACTCAGTAGTTCTTGTAAATTATACTAACATTTGTTACAACTTTAAGTATGATGTGATTAATAGATCATCACCTTTAAATATTTTACGATCTGGAATTTGATAGTTTCGTTACGGTTTTCACTTATAAAATATATTAGTGAATTAAGATTAAATATATATATATATATATATATATATATATATATAGCTATTTACTTCAATTCTTAAATTGTGTAAGACTTTTATATGTATCAGGATAATATTTTCAATTATTTAAAAATATTCCAACATATATAAATTGGTTGTTTTAATTGTTAAAAAAGTTAATTCGAAAAAAATTGTTTCATGTATAATTGTTAATTTTTGTTAACAGACTTAAAATTAATATATATATATATATATATATATATATATATATATATATATATATATATATATATATATATATATATATGTGTGTGTGTGTGTGTGTATTAGATATTATATTTTATTGAATTACTTTATTAAATACTTTCTTGTAGACTTTATTTTAAATGTAGTTTGCATATATTTCCGTTTTTTAACTATAAAAATACAACTCTTTTAATTATATAACTATTTTCATTATATACAATATGTATAATTGTGCGAGATAAAATAGAGTTATAAGTTACTCTTTGTCAAATTTATTTAAATTTCACTATTTTATTATCTAAATATTAAAAAAGGATTTGACTAATGTTTTTCTTCTTTTAGTAATTTTCTTTTTACTTATGTTAACATATCAAAAATTAACTACTCATTGTATTATAAGCCTACTAGATAACTTGTATAAAGCTTATAGTAACTTAAAAATATAAAATTAAACAATTATAATGAATAAGATAATCATAACAATTTACCATACAAACAAAACACATAAAAGGTGAATTCTTGAAATAAATTTTTAACATAAAAAAGATATATAATAAAATGGTTTAGACTATCTAAGAGTAAACTATTTAGTTTATTGATAGACGGTCTTGATCATATTATTTAACATTAGGTAATCTAATTTCTTTATTTATATTAAATTGTTTAGTCTTTTTATTTATACTAATTCGTCTAATATGGTGATTTATATTTAACTGTTTAGTCTGTTTATTCATACTCTATCTTAGATTATTTAATGTTAAACAATCTATATTGTTTTATCAAATCTTATCACAATTAATGGTAATATAAAACCAAAAAAAAAGAAAGACGATTTTTTTTTAAAAGAAAATAAACAAGAACTTATACTGTTTGAAATTCTAGTCGGATAGAAATAATTTTTTACTCTTTAGCTACTACAAAATATAATGAAAGATATGAGATTTTGAGAAAGAAAATATTTTTGAAAACGAAAGAAAAGAAAAAGAAAAGAAAGTCACATTTATTTTGTTTGAAATTTGAATAATGCGTGTATATTTTCAGTAAGTACTAATTTAACATTTTTTTATATTATATAATGTTTTTCTTCTGAATTGTAAATATTCTTCTATCACTAAATCATTTAATAAACTTATGCGTCTAATAATTTATTTCACTCACAATGTTGATAATAAATCTTAATATATTAATGTATATTTACGTATCATTTGAATATATTAACACAACAACCCCACATACATACATATATATATATATATATATATATATATATATATATATATATATATATATTATGACTTATAAAAACTTCAATGGCGATGTCTTCACTAATCGGACAAGGTTTACCTATACATTTCCTAAAATGAATTAAATTTTTATACTTTAATTTAAATTTCAAAACTTATTTTCTTCTAACAAAAAATATTTTCATAAAGGTAGTAAAAAGTGATTTGAAACATATAAAAATATGTCTATTTAGGCATGTGCTTTCGTTTAAATATATAAAATAACATTTAGAATTTACTCTAGACAATTTTACCTATATACTAATAAAGAATACATATACTTACAAATAAAATAAATAAGAAAAAATAATCACGAAATGAAAATGCATACATTATCTTAATTAAAGAGCAAATAATGTCTAATGAAACTATTTTTTAAATTTGGTTTAACATTTTATCTCTTCAATATTTTTAATAATACTTGATTTACTATATTATATTGATAAAATAAAAATAAAATAAGCGGAAACATACTATATTAAATTCATTTATAACATATAAAAAATATTTAAATAGTTTTAAAATTAAGAAATATGAATTCTATTATAGTTGCTTTAAAACATAATTTTTAATAATAACATTTTTGGTACAAAGTATTTACCAGTTTTATCTGGGAATAATTTCTACCGAGTAACCTGCCCATTTTTAGCGATTTCATATATCAATCACATTTTATTATTTACAATACTCTAATTTGAAAGCCTACTGAAACATGTTTTATGAAAATTAATAATTAAAAACAAGATTTCTAAATACATGGTTATAATCAAAGATAATTTATTTAAAATAATAATTAAGATATTGTGTGTAAGGGAGGTGTGTGATAAATACATAGAATATATATATATATATATATATATATATATATATATATATATATATATATATATATATATATATATATATATATATATATATATATATATATATATATTCATATCTCATTAATAAGTTCAATAAATATATTAAATTTAACAAATATAATATTAATTGAATATGTTTTATAAATGACATCATAGTTTTATAATTTAATAACTTGTTCTCATAATTTATAGTGAAATAGTGATATATGCTGTTCATATATGATTAATAATATGTCATTGTTTATTACTATCAAATTAAGAAAAATGACTATATTAAAATTGAAAAAAAAATATAATAGTGGGAGAAAAATTATTTAACCTATTTTTATGAACGTATGAATGTACATAATTCTTTAAATTTTGGTGGTTTAAAAATTAGGGGTAGACATAGACAAATTGAGTAGACTCATAAACAGAAACACTCAATGAGATAGACACGTATATCAAATCTTATAATAGTTATTTTATTTAATAACAATACACTATTTTGTGTGTGTTCAAATAAAAGTTACATGTTTAATAAATTTGTATTCTACTTATTAATTTAATAAATATAGTATATTTACTAAATACAATATTTAATAATATTATTAAACTAATTATATTTAATAATTACATTAATTATATTTAATAATTACATTAATTAATATTTGTATTATATAAATGACAAATAAAGTTATTTTTGTAAATAATACATAAAAGGATTAAATACTTGATTTATATAAGATTAAAAATTATTACACTTTCTAATATAGTTTTTCTAATTATACTTCTACATCCTATTTTTCTACCATCTCTAAAAGAGGTAGGTGTAATGTTTTAAATATAATTTGAAAAGAAAATATAAGTAGTGTCAATGTAATCTATTCTTTATTATATATATATATATATATATATATATATATATATATATATATATATATATGTATATATATATATATATATGTATATGTATATATGTATATTGCTTTGTACTCTTACAAATTCTTGCAAGTAGCTGCAGGTTAAAGTTGTTGTTGCTGCCACTGGATTTGCGCCGCCATCAATCACTGCACTTGTATGTAACTTTTGTACTTATTTTCTGTTATACTTAGTGTTCTTAGTTTATAGTTTTAGTTAAATTAAGTTTATTAATTATGTTGTTTAGTTTGTTAGCCATTGTTGTTGTTTGGTATGTGTTGTATAAATACTCAATTTGCAGCTTATTTTCTTCTCTTCATTGGACACTTTCAATATGTTTTCAATTGTTATTTACTCTTTCACTCTCACAACTTCATCATGAATCTCTAGTCCATGAAACTAGTGTTGAGTGGCAAGAACAAGTGTTAATATATTGATGGTTTTTTCTTATGTGTTGTTGAAGGCATGTATGCTAAAGCAATATGGTTGAATCCAACAAATCAGTGGCTATTTCACATATCAACTTAGGGAAATTGGTTCATGCACCCCACCCTATCATTGCTTTTTGACCCTATGATAAAAATAACTTTTCAATGTTGTTACATTTTACGAAAAGTTTTATTCAGTCTAACAAAAAATTTCTGAATTGTAATTTCTAGAATTAGTATTTAACTATTTCAAATTATTTATTTTGGAACACTTCATGTAAACTCATCATTATATAATAATATTTCTAGAAATGTTTAACAAATGTAAATACTAATTGTACATAAAAATAAAATGACGCAAAAATAAAGAGGGAGAAAAAAAGGGAAGGGAAGGTAGTTGATTGGTGAGAAAAAGAAAGCAAGCATACGTGAGATTTGTGAAAAGATATAATGTAATATATAAGTATGGTATGTCTGTGAATGTATAAAAGAATTTACCCTCATAAATATTCTGGAAAAACATTTTTGAAAATGTGATTATGTAATGATAAATTTACGGAATATTTTGGAACGAATAATATGATATTTATTTTGGATTATGTATTTTAAAGTTTATTCTAGATTCTTCATTTAGAAATCATTTTTTTTGGAATATTTCTGGAAGCCTTTTATTATAATTTTAGATGATTTTTTAAAAAAAATGTAAAAGGTTATTTTTATTATGTTAGTATAACAGGTGGTGCATGAAGTAGTTTTGGAGTGTAAGGAAGAATTGTCTAATAGAAACAATTTGGTCTGTTGTTCACAAGGTTTATTATATGTTACTCAACGTTTTAACAATTTGAAATCTACTTAGGAAGAAATTCAAGAATTCAAGTTTTGGTAATCGTGTTTATGGAGGAATTCGACCTTTTCTTAGAAATGTTCAATAAAAATTTGTTGTTCATATTAAATCCCATATAGCCTCTCCAACTTATTAATGCAACATAAGTTATCTTTGTTGTCATAATACTGATCACAAATTGTCTCTCATAGTATTGAAGTTCTTCCTAATAGAACATCTAAAGTTGTGGTTCTAACTCATTCTTAATCACCTTTCAGAATAATTTATAGATTATAGATTATTGATTTTTGAACTATTTGTCACACTGCATGTTGTCTAAGAAGTCTTCACTCCAATATTATTATACATAATTCCATTGTCACATCACCTAATAAGTCTTTCTTTTTCTTAAAAAAAAAAAAAAAAAAAAAACTATATCATATCATCATCTTGTTTAAGTATCGGTCTCATTTTACATAATGCCTAGTTAGGTCATTGGTCAATAAATGTTTAGTATTTCCAAATAAAGGAAAACTTAATTTGCTTACTTTAACTTCACATTTGTAAAAAAAATACATATTTCTTCTTTATCAAAATAAAGAAGGCTATTTTTCAATCTTTTAACCATAGATTTGATATAGTGTATTATGAAATATAGACATCTTACCATGTTCTTAATCATAAAACAAAAGCTACTTTTTACACCATTTACTTCGATACACAGGTTATAATATAAATTTGATGGTACTTCCAACATATAACACTTGGTTGTCTTAGTGGACACTTGGTTGTCTTAGTGGAGACTCAATTTGATACCATTATTAAACATGTTTGTATCAACAATGGTCATATCATGGATTACAAGAAAATACTCCAAGCTATGAATGAAATAAGTCTAGAAGGAAAAGCTCTACAAAGTTAGAAAACTTTTAAAGAAAATAAATAACATCTTTCATGTAATAAACCCTTTATTTGGGTATAAGGTATACTAGGAAGCATATGATAAAACTTCTTAGTGTTTGGTTACATGTGCAAGAGGAGCAGTGTTTGGTCTTCTTTGTAAAGAGGACCTTAGCAAACTATGGTAAGAAAATTGACTTGAAGTTCCCGTATGACTTAATTGGACCGTGTAAGCATAGTTAGCACAAGAATGTATAGAAGTTAGGATTTGTTACTTGGCTTGGAAGTTCTAAGTTGTAAAATCTGCTACAAGAACACCACCTAAATTATAACACAATGATTGTTGATTAATATACTAATTTGTGATTGAAAACTTGTGATAAAACCCATTCTAGCTTTGCTTGTTTCATTCCGAGTTTTCTTTGTGCATTATAACTACACAGTGACTAGTCAATTTGGGAGAATGCAGTTTCAAAGATGGCCCTTAGAATATAGAGAGGTGTTTTGCGTGAATTGAGTTTAAGCCCCACATTTTGTAAAGTTGTGGAATGCTCATATCTTTAACATGTTTTTAACAAATTACATCCCTTTGCATGCAGAATCTCATGAGGCTAACCATTCATTTTAATTGTCCTCATAGTTTGTTACTGACACATTGGACGTACTATTTCTGTAAATTAAAGCTGCTCTAACATTCTGCCTTTGTTTCCCTTTTTCCTGTCCAAAAACATCAGGCTCCACAATGAGGGTTGCTATTGTCACTAGAGCAAACCAATTTTTCATTGAAGTTGGTGCCCAAGAAACAGTTGTAGCAATCAAGAGGAAAATAGAGCAACTTCATGGGGTTCCAGTGGCTTCACAAGTCCTCAGTGTTACTGGGTGGGAACTGGTTGATGGATTAGACATGGATGATTATCCAATAGTCACTGAAGGTACAAAAATTGACCTCACCATCAAACCAGTAGAGCCACACCCTAACAAAATGCAAATCACAGTCAAATTTTCAGCTAAAAAGCTCAACATTGAGGTGGACAGAACTGACACTGTTCGTAGCTTGAAGGAAAAAATTCACATCATTGATAGCACCCCCATCAAAAGAATGACACTGTACTTTTCAGGGACTGAACTGGATGAAGATTTTAGAACCTTGAGTGAATATGGCCTTCGCGAATTTTCTGAAATTGTTGTGTTCCTCAAGACCATGAATCGATCAAGAGATGAACCTCCCACAAGGAAGTTAAGCTTGGTTGTACAAACTTCCTCTAGCTTGCTTAATGCAGCCACCATTCCATTGGAGATGAGAGATGCAAACACCGTCAATGACATGAAGCAGTTACTGATAAGCAGAAAGATTCTGCCTGCTGATGACTATTTGTTTATACACAGGCAGAGGATCATGCGTGATAGTTGTAGCCTCAGGTGGCATGGAGTTGAAAATGGAGACTGTCTCTATGTGTTTAAGGGAACAGTTAGCACTGGAGGGTATGCATGAACTTAAGTCTAGGTAAAATAACTATGGAGTGTTCAAAACTTTTTTTTACATTATAGTTTCATATATTAGAGTTAAAAGACCAAACAACATTATGTGACTATGTAGATCTTGTTTTACTTTGTGTGCTTGGTATATCTTTTGAAAGAATCTGCCATTTATTGATATACTGTTTGCTACTTTTACCAATTTACTATATAAATCATATTCACTTGGTTAACCATACTTTATTAACAGCAGACACAATAAGCATCAGTAATAATATTCAAATAAAAAACATCAGAGGAAAGTCATCACATATGGATGAATTTCATATTAGATAGAATGAAAGTCTTAAGAGTATAAAAAGGTGGCCAATCTGATGTGGGTGCTACCATTTTTAACAACTTAGACTTCTCTTCTACCCAAAATATCTGAGGACAAAATAAAGAAATCAGAATCAAGACAAAATAATTTCTTTTTTTTTTCTCGGATGTTCAGATGCAACCACTAACATTAAGAAGAATAAATATGAAAATAAAATAGTTAAATTTAACAATAGAAAACATTAGTATTATTTTATTTTTTTTATTTTCAGAATTCTCATACTTTTTGTTGATCTCTTGAGTTTATCTTTGGATATCATTATTATTAATCATTCAAGAGTGAGGTAGATGAGATACTACAAAGTTTCTTGTCTTTTACCTTCATTAAACTTATTACCAGCCAATTTCAGAATTGCAAACTTTTAATATGGCTTTGGAACAAATCTCACAAATAAGAGATGAGAGAATTATAAATTATCTTTAATTGCAACTTTTAATATGGAACTTTATTGTCTTCATTAAGGTCACACCAAATACAAAGCATTGTCATCTTTGTTCTTGGATAACTACACAATTTTGTTTAAAAAGAACATCTCAACCAGTTAACAATAAAAATGTTTATAAACTACTTTTGACCTCAACATTAAGTCATGATGTTTTGAGCAAACTGAAACAATTTCATTTAAAATTCAAGCAATTTATTTATAAATAGAACTTGTGGATGCTACATCCGTTATGAATAGAAAACGTCATCCGCAAGAGCCAGAAATATACCAAATAACTAATGAAGGATGAAGGATAATCTTTAGAGAAAAAAAAATGTAGAGTTATATTTATCGATGAAAAAATCATGGATATAGATTTCAATTTTATTTGGTAGATAGGAATATGTATGTTATTACAGTCGTATTCCTCGATTTCAATCAGCAGTCATAAACTATAACTAAAGCAGTAGATAATTGATAGCAAACGGGAAATAAATGCTTTTGTAAAGAAAGCAATACTTTTGATATCTCGAGAAATAAGAAATTTCAATTTTACACAGCCCTTCCAAAATTTTTACAGCAATGTACTTATTACAAACATTTACAAAAATGTAATATTTCCCGGATGAATAATTATGGACTTATGATTACTCAAAGGAGAAAATTAGTCAAACGAGATAAATAACTGGGATCTTTGATGGAGAAGTAGGACATGAAAATATCTTTTGCTTCCAACCTGAGGATCGGGTCCAATAAGTCCTGCCACATCATATATGTAGAGATTTTGATTCTGTGCAGAAATATTTTGGGTTACACGAGATATGGAACCAAATTTCTAGCTTGCTACATGCAACAGAAGATCACAGCAAGATGAGAGGCACGTGGATCCATAATCAGATATGCTAGACAACCTTAAAATTATGCAAAAAATTGCAGCTGGAAGTAATGGCATGTCAGATTTCACCCTAAACTGTCCCTGACCCAGGGCCTGAGTCCGACGACATACAATTCAACTTACTGTTCTCTAGTGATCCCAAAAAACTTATTATTGGGAGGACCAGACAAACCTTGCATCTTCATCATACAATTATACTTTTTAGGCACAATGGCACCAGCTTTTGAGCACAGATCCAATACAGCTGGAACACGCCCATAAAAGTCTTTCCTTTCATCCACAAGTACAGGAGGATCTTGAGGCCTTCGTCTCCAAACAATCTTTGGGGGCACTAAGTTATCCACCTTAGCTTTCATCCAAAAGTGAGCTCCTTTCCAGCCCTCATACTTGAAAACCCCACAGAGCCTAGCTTTATGGCCAGATGGCCCAACATGAACCTCAGAACAATATTTACAAACTTTTACTGGATAAACCAACAACAACTTCTCCACCCCAGACCTAAGAGTCTCCCAAGCAGTTAATGTTTTATTAGCCGTCGAGGCAAGATCCTCTGGTAACAAATCTTCGGTTTCAGGCAACCTTTCACTGGCAGCCTCTAAGTTCCAGCTACTTGAATTAAGGTTTTCCTCCTGGACATCAGCGCCTGCTTGCCAGCACAGCTCAACAACAGCAGGAATGCGATCAAAGTCAAACCTTTCATTGTGTCTAATAACACTTTGGAACATGTAGTTCAGGTGAAATGATTCAACAGGGACAAGTATATCATTCAAACCACCTTTGATCCACTCATGAACCCGATTTTTGGCACGATGCTTGTAACCCCAGCAAGTCTGAATTAAATGTCCCTGCTCACCAATATATATCTCTGGACAGAATCTATAATTGAATAATATAAGAAGATAAGGATACAACTGCACAAAATACTTATAATAACAACTTTATCATTTTAAGTAGAAACAACCAACACGTCATTACTGACGACATTTATCATTTATAACCACCAGAAAAAATACAATTGTTTGCTCACATATTATAGCGAGGTAATGTTGTGAATCTTCAGTTCTTTTACCAAGAAAACCTCAGCGTTGTATTCCATCATTACTATTTCAATGGATATTTAAACAAAAAAAAAAAAAGAAAAAGGATCAAAACAAGCCCTGTGTATGAACAAGATTACAAATTTATTTGATGACATGTCAGTGCAGAAGAAGCTGCCTAATACAAAAGCACCCACATCAAATTTAGAGTAACAATCCCGAATACTAGAACTAAAATAAAATCGACTTGCATGGTCCTTGTAGTTACCATCCATTTTCAATATCATATTTATACAACAAAAGCTTTCGACTTGATCCCTATAAATATTCAATAGTTTTTAAATTCACACACCTCGTTTTTGTCATTATAAGAAAGTAAAGTCATGGAGTTACAATAAAGTATAAGTGTCATACTAAAAAATAACCATAATCACATTTAAGAACCTAAGAAACTGCTTAATGTTCTATTTTTTTTTTATCTTATTTGCAACCCTCAAATTCAAATTAAACTATAATATAAACCAACAAATTGGAAATGATTTACTAGCATCGGCACTAAATAAGAAAGAGGAATTTATCTAAAATACACTAATAGTGTAAAGACTTTTTAAAGTGTCATCAAATGTTGACATGAAGTCGCCTCTGTCTTGCAAAATTACTTTAAAAGTCATTTGAGATCATTTTTTTTGGTTGCAGATCATAGGTATTCTGTAGGAGAGGTAACATGCTCAAGTCGACTACATCTTTAGATATCAAAATTATACTCAATAAAAATGTGTATCACTAATGTAAACCAAAATGCATTTACACCCCGCTCCAAAAAAAAAGAATAATTAACTCACTTGCAAGCCGTGAGAGGAAGGAATTTAAGGAGGGTAGAAACGCCATGGATGAGAACATTCCTGGCTTGGAGAACCTCGTTGGCAACCGGAACCATTGCACGAACCGGGTAACCCTGTGCCCGTTTCTCGATTCTCTTCAGAATCATTGGCCGGAGCTTTCTCAGGTCCACTTTCGTGCCGTACAACCGCCGAGGGTTACCGGAGAACACGAAACCGCACCGCGCCATCTTTCTCAGACCCTCCATCCAACCTGCAATGGAAAAAAAAAAAACAAATTCTTTTCAGACGGGCATTTCATCAAACACTTGGACGTCATCACCAAAATCAAGTGGACGTTAACACCTACCTCGTACGACGTAGACGAGCTACGAAGAATCAAAGTCCTAGTTCTATTACGTATTTTGGATCGTTTCTTTTTTGTCTGCTATTGAGGTTTGCGGATTGAAGAAGATGGAGTAGCCGTGTTGCGGATCAGTGGTTCTTTTGTTTTGGAGATGAAAGATTTGAAGGTAGGAAATCTTGGTCGGCGACACAACATGCAACAATAAAACTATAAAACATCTCTATTTTGATCATGGGAAAAATACTTTTTAAATACGAATATGTTAAAAATAATAATAAAAGTAAAAGACAAAATAATTTTATATTATATAATCTATACTTATTATATAAAAGATATTTCTTTTAATTTTTTTATGTCATCTCTTAACTATAGAATTTTACTTTTACTAAATAAAAATAATTTATTTCTTTAAATAATTTCAAAACTTTTCTCTACTTTAAAATATTTAAATAAGAACATCTTATATATATTTTTAATATTATTCTTACAAAATTATATATGCATATATATAAATCTATTAAAAATTATATTATTTTAATATTTTTAATATCATTTTATAAAACTATATCTTTTTAAATTACATTATTTTAATATAATAAATCTGAATACACATATACATATAATAGGACATTGTGCACAAGTCATTGTAAAATGAAAGATGGATATGAAGTATAAAAAGAATACTTGTCCCAACGATTATATATTATATAAAAAATAATAATTTAAATGATTAAATAAACATCGTAAATGCGGAATATTACTATATAAAGTAAAAAATGATGACACTGGTAACATAAAAAAAGATATTGTTACAAAAGTATTATGATATATAATTAGTTATCAAATAAAATATTTAATTTTGTTTCACAAATTTAACTGTCTACAATAAGTAATATATGATTAATATAAATAATTATTAGTTTTTTATGTTGTACATTGGTGAATTATTTGTTTTACAAGTTTTTTTTCTTTATTAGTAAAAAAATTGAATTAAAAAGAGTTGACTCAACCCTTATATAAAAATCTTTACAAAATGATACACTGCATATTCCACTGGAATATAGGAGGTCTAACCAATTTAATAATATAATGTTTTTAAGTCTTTGTTAAATATTGATTCATATTAAAAGTTTCTTGTTAACTATAATTAAGACATAAACATTTATACAATAATGGTGTTGCCTTTGTTAAAGGTGATAAATTTTTCTTTTACCAAAATTCTTTTACTAATATATCCCTCCCTCAACCCTATGTTACTTTATATTGATGAGTTCTTATACACTTTCTTGTGATATAATTAATTGATTATTAGTATAAGAAAAACTATCAACTTTTAGATTAAGCTGCTTATTGAAAATATTCAACATAGAAATAAATAGAAAACATCAACTTGTTGTACATGTGAAAAAAAATACCTTATTTATAATATTTTATTAATATCTACTTATTCTTTCTTGTGATACAATTAATTGATTATTGACATAAAAAAAATTGTCTACTTTCATATTAAGATGTTTATAGAGAATATCCTCTATTCCTGCATATAAATAAATAAAAACATCAATTTGTTGCACATGTGAAAAAAATATCTTATTTATTATTTCTTGCTATTAGTCTCTACTTATTCTTTCTTTTGATACAATTAATTGATTATTGGTATCTGGGAAACTTTCAATTAAGTTACTTATAGAGAATATCCTTCATCTCTACATATAAATAAATAAAAACAAAAATACCTTACTTATTATTCCTTGTTGTTAGTATTTACTCACTCCTTCTTGTGAAACAATTATTGATTATTGACATCATGAAAACTGTCAACTTTCACATCAAGATGCTTACAGATAATATCCTTCATCCGTGCATAGAAATAAATAGGAAAATTTTCTACACATGTGAAAAAAATACCTTACCTATTACATCTTGTTGTTAGTATCTACTCACTCCTTCTTTTGATACAATTAATTGAATATTGGCATTAGGAAAACTGTCAACTTTCAAATTAAGTTGTTTATATAAAATATCCTTTATCCTTGCATAGAAATAAATCAAAACATCAATTTGTTGTACATGTGAAAAAAAAATACCTTACTTATTACCTCTTGTTGTTAGTATATACTCACTCCTTCTACAACTAATTGATTATTGGTATCAGAGAAATTGTCAACTTCCAGCAGATTAAGCTACTTAGAGAGAATATGGAAATAAATAAAAGCATCAACTTGTTGTACATGTGAAAAAAATACTTACTTATTACTTCTTGTTATTAGTATCTACTCATTCCTTCTTATGATACAATTAATTGATTACTGACATTCAGAAAACTGTCAACTTTCAGATTAAGTTGCTTACAGAGAATATTCTTTATCCATGCATAGAAGAAAACATCAACTTGCTGCACATGTGAAAAAAAATACTTTATTTGTTACATCTTGTTGTTAGTATCTACTCACTCATTTTTGTGATACAATTAATTGATTATTGGCATCAGATAAATTATCAACTTTTAGATTATATTACTTACAGGGAATATCATCTATCCCTGCATAGAAATAGTTAAAAACATCAATTTGTTGCACATGTAGAAAAAAATATGTTACTTATTATATCTTATTATATCTTGTTATTAGTATCTACTTAAAAATATCTTAAGAAAATCTAATCTTTTTCTTAAGATATTAACCTATTTATACAATTTTTAATGGATTTTTACTTGTACATGTGGTTAGTGGAGGGCCAAGCTCCCCTTAATCATGTTTTTCCACTACTTCATTGCATATAAATAATAAGGCTCATGAAGTATATAATGAGGTTATCAAAACAAGTCCAATCTAACTATCCGACTAAGATACTCTTAGCCATAACATTTGGATTGACCAAACATAGTGACTCATTCCTAACCTTTTGGATTACCAATTATAGAACTAACACCATTTAAACTAAATTGTAATGAAACTGTGATTAAAGATAACTTAAACATTCACTAATGATTCATATAGGTAAAAGCCCATTAAAGATAGTATAAATAGGTGAATATCTCAAGTAAAAGGTTAGATTTTCTTTAGAGCAAAAAAGTATATCTATAACATTTAACCATTTTTCTTAAGTATTAATTTGAGCATTGTAGTACTATCACAAGTACCTTGATTGGAAACTTTAAAAAATAAGACCACAATGAAAATTAAGACTATAATCTTAGAAGATTTTGTATAATAATACTAACCTTGTAAGAACATTTTCCACTTATAATTTTTTTTACATTTCAATTCTTGTTGAGAGGATAAACGATGGGAAGAAAAAAAAATCTAAAAACTTTTCTTTCTATATAATATCTATATACGTGACATAAAAAATATTATAAGTAAAAATGTTATACTTTGTCGAATTGAAAGAAAAATATATATAACAAGGGCCTTAGTAGAAAATCAAATAAAAAAAAATTATCAATATTTCGCGAAAAAAGTATTAATTTTTCTTTTTGAATCTTTGTAAGAGTTGACGAACAATTATCAAGACTTTCTTTTTTTATTGATATATATATATATATATATATATATATATATATATATATATATATATATATCAGGTTAAAAATAAATATTTTTCTTATTTTATTGTAAAGAAAAAAACAAGTTTAAGTAGTCATACACTAGGAAGAATTATATTTTACAAAAACAAATTAAGGAGTGAAAATAAGACAAAAATATATATATCTTTTTTGTGGGTGACATTTCAATGATGTGTCTAAAAGTGTCAGATTAAGCTTATATTAATGCAATAATTAATGAAAACAAGAGCGCAAAAGCAATATGAAGCACCAATTGTAAAATAAATATAATAGAAATAAGTTCCAAAACTTTTAAGAATGTGTGAAAAGAAATTTTGAAATATACTGGAAATTGAAAAACACAAATTAAAACAAGAAAGATGAAGGTACAATAAAGTCTCACATAAGTGTAAATAACTTACTAATTAACAAAAAAATAAAAACTTGAAAAAAAAAATAAGGAAGTGAGAAAAACCCTAAAATTAGAGTTGGTCTGGGAGTCAAATATCTCCCAACATAAACCTCTTCTCGACCATTCGACGCTTAACGAGTCATATAATCCTCTTGATAGAAGAACAAATTAACTTATTCTTTGAATGGGTTGGAAGAGGAAGCTTTTGACCCTTTGCATCTTGCGTTGGTCTTCCAATTTAAAGACATTTCAGCTTTTTAAGGTCAAATTATTATAAATTTAGCTTCGTAATCCTCTAAGTCAATTTGGGATAAATTATCATCCCAAAATACAAAATTCCCCTTTTATTATTTTTATTCAAGCTTACAACTCAGACAAAAAAAATTTAAATTTAATTATTTTAAATCATAATTATTTTTATTCTTAAAAACACATTAGACTACAAGAAAAATGTTTTTTTGCCATGGAGTTAAAATTTTATAGGCTTTTTTCCTATTTTGGTGCAATTTCTTTTAGAAATTCCTAGAATGGGTAAAAAAAAAAATTATTTTCATTATGGGTAAATAGTATCAAATTGGCACGATTTAATGAAATCAATTTTAAAAATTTAATTCAAATCATGTCACGTCAGTACGATTTCAGTGTAATGAAATTGAACTGAAATCATGCTATATTAGTATGATTTTAAAATAACTAAAATCGTGTCACATTAACACGATTTTAGAACAACTAAAATCTTGCCACAGTAACACAATTTCAATTATTAAAATCATGCTATAATTGCACAATTTTATTCAGAATTAATGCCACGATTTATCTATAACGAGAATTAAAAAAAAAAGTGTCTATTATGAAAATTTTGAAAAAAAATTGGACCAGAATGAAAAAAAAACCAATTTTATATGATAAAGATTTTTAACATGAATTATTTTAATTCATATACTTGCCTCTAACTTTTAGCGAAGTAATTTTACAAATTTAAAATTGTGTAAAATTATTCTTACAAATTCTCTCCTAATTATATTGCAATATAGCGAAGTAATTTTACAAATTTAAAATTGTGTAAAATTATTCTTACAAATTCTCACCTAATTATATTACAATATCAATTATTAGAGAGGTGGAGACACCACAATCTACAAACTATTGCTCAGCCACCATATTGTATTAGACTAATACACTATAAAATACCTTTTTTCTACCTATCTAGATTCGAGAATAGCTAATTTTCTCTACATTTTGACAAATATCAATTAATGCCTTTAAATTATTGGTTAAATTTATACGTAACTTTTTATCCAAAATGTTATTTATATCTTTTTTGTCATAAATTTTAATAGATATTTATAATACAGCTTTGTTCTTGAAAGCAGTGATTAGTTTTTAAATGTATGCACTTTAGTATTTAAATGTATAACTTTTATATTAATAAATCATTGGTTTGGGAAGGGTTGAATTCCGCTTCCTGTGTGGTATAAAAAAATGTATACAATTTATTAAATACATGGTCTACATATATGCTTACTTTTTTAGGAATAGATTTAGTGGCAAACACGCTTTCATAATTGAATACGAGGACAAAGTTTATTTACAGCCAAAATAATTGAATAATTTTGCTTATCTCATAAAAGTTATACAATAAAATTTATAATAATGGGATAGAAAGAGGAAAAAAAAAAAAAGAGAATAAAATGTAATGGGCCAATGAATAAAGATAATTGTTTATGCATAGCAAACTTTCGAAATATCTTAACTACATCAGAAAGGTTGAATTGATCATATTAAAAAAATGTTAAATACAATTATAATAATTAATTTTCGATTTATATAGCGCGTAACCATGTATTCTTACATCATTTTGTACTTTTTGGATACATTTATTTGTTTTATAGCATTGTATTTCTAAGGTACAAATGGAGTTCGGATATTTTATTTTAGGTATTTTTTATTTTTTGCTTTACAGCAGATAAGCAAGAAAACTTAAGAAAATATTTATATTTTAACAATCAAGAAAATATCAAATATATTTAATTCGTTTAAAAATATTCATTAACAAAGTCTGTTTTCTTATAGTCTAAAAATAAGTAAAACCTTATTTTAATATTGTAATATAAAATGTTACTATAACTTTTAATGTTTTTATCATTAAAAATTAATCTTTCGGTGGTATAAAGTAGTTATTATTAAATTTACATCTTTATATCACTATTTTAATATTATATAAAAATGAACTTGGCTATATTTTTAATTTCGGAATGTAACAAAAAAGTGAGTAGATTTATTTTTTTTCTTAGACACGAGGCCAATAATATACTTCCTACCACCATTTTAAACATTAGTTAAAGTCTAATATGCAAGTAGAAATTTGTTAAATAAAAAATGAGACTCGTAAACTTTTATACAAAAACAAAAGTGTTGACAAGATACTTTCTAATACTTTTTAATAAGATATTTTAACTATTAGTAAAAATTTACTAAAAATATAAAATTATTAATAAATTCATTGAATAAAAAAAGATTTATAATTTTTATTAAGTTTCAGAATAAATTACATTTTGATCTTTTATCTTGGTTTTAACTTTCATTTTGATATTTTATGTTTATAAAAAAAAGTTGGTTTTTTTTCTTTTAAATTTGTTCTTTTACACCAATTTTTATTTTATAACATTTTTTGTTCATTCAAAACATAAAACCTGTTCCATTAAATTCACCTATATAAAAATTATGGAACTCGACTTATCTTCAAACAAAAAAGGACAAATTCTTACAAAGAAAACGAAAAAAAGACAATATGATGAAATTAGACGCAAAATGAATTTCATAAGCAATTGAAAGAAAAACTAATACTAGATTTTTTTTTTTCAATAATAATCTTAATTTGAAGAATTGTTATCATGAGATCCAATTCACCCCTCTTAAATCTCAACATTTATGGTTATGACTACTTTTATATATATATATATATATTCAAACATTTAAAAATGAATGTAATTATATAAAAGTTCTGTTCTAAACGAGTGAAACAATTTCAAAATTGTGATAAAATTGGAAACATCATTATTTTAAAATAACTATTGATCCAAATTTTAAAAAGGATAAAAATAGTTATAAAAAAGAAAAAAAGAATATGTTCCAGTGAGAATATTAGACTTAACTGATATGCTAAGTACAGAAGTAGTAGTTTTCAACTAACAATAAATTGTCCAACTACCTAACAAAGTTAAACTTAAAGGGTCAACCTCCACCCCAACTTCAACTACCGTTCTTCTCTGTTTCTTTCCACTCCCTCCCAAATCTTCAACAGCAACCATTGTTCTTCTCCTTCTATTAATACCTCTCAACAAAACTCCTTCTCTTCATCCTCCACCACACTCTCAAACTACCACCTCCTTCCAATGGCTGACTCCAATACCTCTTCCACTCAAATTTCTTCTGGTATGTATGCATCATTCTACACTCTATTACCAACTTTTCAGATGTTACTTACCATGCAAAAAAAAAATATTTGAATGCATTTTTATTATATTAAATGCATTTACTTCTTTCTTTGATAGAATAATACTAGGTCTCTTGTTAAATCTGCAAACTTGAGGGGACACACACCCATTAATCTTTGCAGTTTTATCCACTCCAGTGCTTCTTGTGGGTCACTCTTTTAGTCTTTTCTTATGGAATACCAACTACTTTTGGAATCTAATTTCACAATCTTCTTTGATTGCTATCTTGCTTTTGTTATAAGTTTTATTTTCTAAGTTGCATGTGAGAGTGTACACTTCTGAAGTTGAAAATTGGAAATTTTATAGTTTTTAATCATTTCAGATACTAATATAGATTGTAAAAAAAAAAAAAGATAACTTTTGCTAGCAAAGGTAATTAAACACACCCTAGAGTTTATGACAAACACCCAATTATTGATTGACATGCATATGGTTGTGGAAAAGTGAAAACTACTACTATCATCATATATGAAAATATAAAAAAAAAAATAGTGTTTACTTACACGTACCAAATAAAAAATAATTTGAGTATCTTAGAATTGACACAATAAATTGTGCCTAACTAAAAGTTTGGTAGTTTAGCTACTTTTCTGCATGGTTTTTAGTGAAAGATGACAGAATCTGTTTAGATTCAGGGAAGCGTGGATCTTCCAAGGTTGAATTTTCTGAAGATGAGGAAACTCTTATCATCAGGATGTATAAACTGGTTGGGAAAAGGTGAGAAATTTTTCTTGTTAACATGCTTTGCTTCTTACCCTTTTTAGACAGAGTGCAGATGGAGCTTGTAAAACAATGTGTTCCTTTTTAGGTGGTCTTTAATTGCTGGAAGAATTCCTGGAAGAACAGCAGAGGAAATAGAGAAGTATTGGACTTCGAGACTCTCGAGTTCTAGTAAATGAAGTGCCAGAGTACTTACTACTTATTGGTGTTCAGTGTAGGATGAGGAACAAGATTTTGAGTGCAACATTAGTGTTAAGTTGTGGAGTGATTTTGTGGGACATAAACTGAATTAAAGTTGGTCTTATTTATTTTATAGGTATTTGTATTTGTATTGGCTATAAAAGAAAGGAACAGCAACTACAGAAGTTTGTTTGTGTAATAGTTGTCCATCTTGAAATGTTACTCGGTGGTTGGTCTTATCTGAATCGCATTAGTGGTGTTCATTTTCTTCGTTTGTCTTTCTTATTTACCATTTTGGCTTTGTATGAATTGGACAAGTCCAACTCTTGATATCAGAATTGCATAGGGATTCAGGTGTGTCATTCTTGGTTTACTTGTTTTGTGAGGACAAAAATATGATCTATCTAAGTCTAACTCTAAATAATAAGCACCAATTGTTTTCTGAAGCGTTAGATGAAGATTGAATGATCCTTTTCAATTCATATCTACTGAAAAGAGTAAGATATATACAATCGGGTGGTAGCGGTAGGTCCCATATCGTTCAATATTTTCACCTAAAGTTTCTTATTAAATATACACACGTTAAAATTTATTAAAAAGCATAAAATTAGAAAAATTATAAATATATAAATTGATGTTGTTGTACTAATAGGTTAAAATAGGTTTGATGTGAGAGGATTCACTTTGAATAATAAAGTATAGTACAAAGACTAAATTTTAAAATAATGAACTATCACTGTCTCTCTCTTTCTCTCTCAATTTCAGTCACAAACAGAAGAGAAGTTGATTCGCGGTGAAGCATCTCGCGACCTAATTTCTAACCAAACATGAAATCCATGTTTTTCGAGGTATACACAGCTTTATTTTCTTCCCTTGTTACCTTTCCAACTAACCTATTTTTTTTTTATATATTTAATGTTTCTGTATTCAATGTTTGTCTTGAGAGGATTCTGCAATCTTCACTTTTCCTCTGTTTTACTAACCCTGAAATCGAACTAGATCTAATCCATATGCTGTTGGCTCAAGGAAATTCGGGATCTCGCCAATTCCTCTATCGGTTTATGTGTGGCTTTTGGATAATTTTCACGGGAGTTAACTTCAAGACAACTCATTCTATCCAAGAGAGAGAGAGGGAGAGAGTTGTTAGAACAGGAAAAGTCGGTAGAGAACCCTAAACTGTGGAACATGGGCTAGCTTTTGCAAATTTGGTGTTGGATAATTTTTACTTGGCAAAAGCTTCTGCATCATTTTTGACCTGTACCCCATCAATTTTTGAAAATACCAATTCTGCCTGTCATCTTTATTTGAAAGAAAGAGGTGCCATGGCAGTATAGGTTGGTGGAGGAGCGTTCTGCGTGGTTAGCAGTGTTCATTGGTGGAGATGGTATTGGTGTTCAGAGGGAAGGGGAGGTGGTTTGGGGAAACTTTTGTTATTTTTTTGCAGCGTTTTGCTGGAATGGGTTCTGGGAATTTCTTGAAATCGGGTTCCAGAAAATGCTTCCGAATTTGAAATTACAAAATGTGTTGAGGGGTGTGTGTAGTGAATTTGGGAATTGGAATTGTGGAACAGTGGAATTAGTTATGGAAAACGAATTCCAGAAGATTTCTGGAAAATATTGTTCAGTGAGATTTATGTTCTATTTCGGGAAAACCTTTTCTTGAAAGATAAAATTTATATTCTGGAAAATGTTTTTAGGAAATAGATTTTCGAAAACATGTTCTGGAAGTTATTTAATTATAAACAGAGGACATTTTAGTCATTTTAGCTTCAGTGATGGGGTGCAGGTTAAAAATGGAGAGGTGCTGGAAGTTTTAGCCTTTTCACTTTGCAGAAATGGGATTTGTTAAATGTCCATTGGTAAGTATAGAAGGTTTGTTTGAAAATTTTGTTTCTTAAATGCAATTTTGTTATGAAACTCAGTATGAAATTTTCAACCCTGTACAAGTTTTTTTGATATTTTAATAGATGAGTTGTATATTATCAGGTTATTAGAAATTATTATTGGTTATAACTTTTTAAGTTATTATTATGAAAAGTAATAAACTTATTATACATGACGTTTTGAATTTATCTACACATTACTTTTTTAAACTTAAAAGTTCACGTTTGTTTTGTCAAAATCACATTTCTCTTTTGCAAACGGGAATTTCTGGGCCGTGCCACATTAATCCTAACTTGTTAGATGTCTGAGTTTGTTCATGCTAGGTATTTTTCTGCTTCTTCAGATGACGAACATTGAGTTTCTGTTGCCCCTGTATTTTATTTATAGAAATTGTGGATCTTCATGGTTTCAATAAGTGAATTCAAATATTGGATATTGGCTAGTTGATGTTTGGCATATGGTTGTTTGTTGTTGCGTGCTATCTTCCCGTCCCTTAACAATCAATAAGAGTATCTGCTTAACATGGCTTTATGGTATTGATTGTTAAATGTTACTCATACTGCTGTCATTAAATAGCGTTATTCATGTCGCTTCATGTGCTGAACGCCTTCTAAATGTCACGGTAGCAAATAAACTGTAAAGTGTGTATACTGTGAAAAATCCAACCTAGGAAAAAATTAGGATTTCCTTTATCTTGAAATCCAGATTGATTTGAGTGATAAAAGTTGTTTAAATGCCTATCCAGAACATGATTTTCTGCTTCCATATCTCACCATATTATCAAGGAAAGATATGAAGTTCTGAAAACTTGAATATATATGTTCCTAGACAACATGCCTTATTGAAAACAAATCTAGTTCTTTCTGTTGATTTAAGAATTTTAATTGAAGGGTGAAACTTAGTAAGAGAAAAATGCAAGTGAAATATGTTGGCAGCTGGAGGCAAACATTCAATTGGTAAGAATTGACAGTTGAGTTTGGGACCATTTGGTGAGTGGTGGGTAATAGCAGCTTGGAGTTTTCAAATCTTCCCGTATATGCTTTTACTCAAGGGTAGTCCACAACATTGCCTGTCTAGTGTCTAGCCGAATGGATGCTGAAGTTCTATTCTCTGACCCTATGGGCTATAAACATGCAATAGCTACGTGGCATTTTTAATCACTGTGAGTATGATTTAGATAACTCTGATTGTTGAAATTCTCTACCTCTTATTCTTTGTGTTTTGAGAATGTATTTTCCTTGAGGTCTGGATGCTCTGCTGACAAAGGCTCTCATGATATTGCAGCTATGGGGACAATAAGTGGTAAAGTTGTCAAATCTAAGAATTAATGAGGACAAGTATCTTTCATGATGAAATTTAAATAGTGCTGAATATTTTGGGGGAATGATGAGCTCTGGATGCATAAGTATATAAAGGCAAAATAACTAACAGTTATAAGAGGGCAGGTTCAATTTCAAGACATTGAACAATTCTCGGCTTTAGAAGTCATAATAAGAACATATAATTACCTTCTAGTTTTGGTTACTCTTCTTCTACTTTTAAAGTGCATCATGAACTTTATTTACTTGAATTTAGGGGTGTGTACACCCTCAGAGACAAACTTTAGAGGGGGAGTCTGCTGTAACGAAGCTACAGCGATTCCAAAGATGGAAAACCTTTCATTATCTTTGGATGACAGAAACATGGAGTCCATTGATGAAGTTCTTTAGTTAGTCTTAGTAACTATAAAAAAGAAACAGCCAGTATGAAAGTAGGTGATTCATGGCTTTACTTGTCTGTAAGCTAGCTTATGTTACCCACGAGACTATTTTTCCCCTGACATCAATTATACCTCAATTGACAACTAGATTGTGTATACTATGACTTGTTAATATCAACATGGAAGAGGTGACAAGTTAGGAGCAATGATGGTATAACAGCTTCTCCCCTCTACCCTAGAGAAGCTCCACCACTGAGTCAGTGTTTCTAAACACTAATTGTGATCACAAGATTAATTGTTATCGTCAACCATTGCTGTTTATACGATCAATGACTACTTAAACAGAATTCAACTATTCAAACTTACCTCATGTTTGTATACTCAACTTTTGAATGCATTACCCATGCTAATTCTCCTGAAATCAAATCCATCATTTCTTTACACAGGAAGAATAGTACTAGTCATTTACACCCATCACACATCACCTCAAATACTAATAATATAGTAACTAACGTACCTATTTAACCAATAATTACACAACCAGCTAACTACCAGCATTGGTAATTAAATATGGGTAGATTTAACTAAGTTTGTAGCTGGCTAATCAGAGTGATTTATCGGGAAATGTTTGAGTAGTTTTATTTACGAAAAAGTAATGGATAAAAGCTCTTGTTCATGATTCAGAGTTAGAAAGAACAGTGGACAACTTATTATGCATTAGCCGTGCAAGCGTACACTAAAAGTTAGTTTGACACTGTATAAGTACTACAATCGAAGTAACTACTGCAACAATTGAAGGTTTTCATGCACTTAAAAGAAACTTAAATATGAAACATCTATATTCTGTTGTTCTTTATATCTAAGTAATAAAACTTTCCTCTCTTCTAGTTACTTCTTCCATGGTTTCAAAACAGCGAGTACGATGATGAGGGCAATGACCAGGATCAATATAATGGAAATCATCATGCATTTTCTTGACTTCTTTTGCAAACTTTTTGCAGTTTGGAGAGCGTCGTTTCCCAGTCTAACATGATCAGTTGCGTTTGTCACCTGTTCATTACAGAATGGCATTTTAAAAAGACATTAGATGTCCGAAATAGTATATTTTCCTAGTAATCCAATTCTTTTGCAACTGATGCAACAATTACATTATTTTTTCCAAACAATAAACATAGACATGCTACTGGTGCAAATTATTTCCTCCAATATAAATAGTTAATAGGATTATGTCTAGGTTTGATGGGGAATAATTGAAAAATATGTCAGTGTCAGTTGTATCTTTTTCTGGGAGTAATTTTATTAAATTTCCTTCAATAAATCTGTTAAAAATGATTTAAATCAATGTTAGTCACATTGGCACTATGCATAAATAGGATTCAATTCTCTGCACAAATGAAAGAAAGTTGGTTAGTATTCAAAACTCAAGACAAGCGGATGGTACTCGCCTTTGATGCACATAATAGTCATAATTCTTTTGACCAATGGAATAAACTTTAGATTTTTCTACTTTTTAAAGTATTCATACTTTAACATATAATATGATGTAGCCACTATCATACAACTAACTTTTTTCGTACATCAATTTTAGTGCATTTGTTGCTCTTTTGATTTTTACTAAATATTTTTGGGATGCTCGTATGTGAAGAAGATAGGAATCGAAAAAAGAGGCACGGATATACACTACTAAATACAAATATTTAAAATTTCATGGTTATAAGATGAAACAGTTGATGACGAGTATAAGCGCAAAAGTATACTACAAGTATAATCAATTACAAGATTATAAGTAGGTTTTTTACATGCATGGTAGGAATTTGAGGCAATAATGACTTGTATTGGTTGTTTTAGCAAGAGTGAAAAATTGTATAATTGAAGTTTTTGGTCTATTAGTATGATAGATTTTTAACCTTCTCATACTTACATGCCACAATCTAAATATCTAAAACTCTGTTAGAATGAAATAAGACGGAAAACGAGTGTGAAAATTAGCCCAAATATAAAGTGATAAAATAGATAAAAACAAAAGTTAGTTCTTTTTTTTTTTTCTTATTTCGATAGGTAGAATAAAAGAAGGAAAAAGAACTCACACTGCAGGTGCTTATTTGGACAGGTAGAATTAAAAGAAAGAAAAAAAAAAAGAACATATTGTAGGTGCTTAGGTGTACCGTTTTCCAATTATATTTAAAGTCTTGTTTTTGTACATTAACAAGATAAAACTATAAATATGGTTGAACATTAATACTTATAATATCATGTAAGTTCTGTCCTGAAAAGAAATAAGTGTGACAGTTTTTATATCATATTTTAAATTTATATTATAGAAAGTATAACTCAAACATCATAATGCAAAAAAAATTTATACCTAATCCTGTGTCAATCCCACATTGTGGGTGAAGATTTCAAGCAACATAGTAAAGTGTTTCTTTTATTTTCACTCCTATTTTTATTTTTACCATACTTATTTTTCATTTCTCTTCACTTAAATATCTTAATGTTTACTATATTTTCTTTACATATTTCCACTCACCTTTTTTTTTCATCTACTCTATTTCTCTGATTCCCACCAAACGTAATCTGCTCGTAAAACTAGAAGCCATAAAAGCAGGATATGTTGGGAAAATACCCTATTTCACTTTCACCCTCAACTTTTTTATATACCTCGTACTTATATAGCTTATTCAAACCCAGAAGAAGGAAAAAAAAATAGTACAATAATCATGTTATCACTTTCGCAAATTATTAACTCTTAGTAATTGAAAATAACTCAGTAGATGATCAAGCAAGAGTCCAAGAGCTAAACCAAGAATTCTTACAGATGCATTTTCTTTTGAAATTCAAATAAAATTAATATTTTGACATGTGCATTGCAATGGGTCAAATCCAACATATAACTTTTATTATTATAGTAATTATTTAACATAAAAGATGAACGTATTATTTAATTAAAGTGAATCAAATCAATAAAAATTAATAAATTGTTTATAGGAAAATATTAAATATATTTAAATATAACGATTGTTAATAAATAAAAATAATTCAAGTTCAATACTGACTATGTTTTAATTAGTTTCGAGGCACAATCAATGTGGTCAAGATCATGAAATAAATCAAAACTAAGTTAGGTAAGAAAAAAAAAAATTAAAATAGTGATAGATCAATTAAAACTACTATCCAAATGAAAAAAAGGACAAAGGTGATTTATTTTTAGGAAATTAAAATAAAAAACAGTTGATATAGGAGAGACCAATTATATTAAATAAAAAATGAAGGAAATCAAGTAAAGATGAAGAAATCCTGAAGAGGTTAAGAAATTTAAATAAGGATAAAATATGAAGAAAAATCCTAGGAGTTTTTTTTTTTTTTTTTTATAGAACAAAAGAAATATT